>Ga0209611_10006761_pt1 | contig 18625 bp, 16 predicted proteins | sample S1TSphgellanicum_3_FD_187693 | JGI IMG/M metagenome (GOLD analysis project Ga0209611, IMG submission 187693) | Host-associated microbial communities from peat moss isolated from Minnesota, USA - S1T2_Fc - Sphagnum magellanicum MG (SPAdes) (version 2) | ecosystem: Host-associated > Plants > Peat... | reverse complement strand
GAATTTTTTTATTCGTGAAAAGAGATTTTGAAAGCTAAATGATAGTTAGTCAAAAGGAACTAATTAGTTAACTGTGTTTTTTATCTTTTAGAAAAAAAAAACTCAACATGGTTATTCAAGTTTTTAGGGGAAACAAGGGTGAAAACCCTAAAATATTTTTAAGGGAATATAAAAGAGCTTGTATTGATATTGGGCTTAGAATAATTGTAGAATGGCTTAATTTTTTTCTTGAATTTTTAGAGGGTACAACATCATATTGGTTTGAACAATTGACATAAGCATTGAGGGGATCATGAAATGACATAATTAAGGCCCTTGTGAAAGAATTTTATGTGAAGAATGTTTACCAAAACTTAATACTTGAATTGAATCAACTAAAGCAGGGGATTTTAGAGTTAGTGTGAGAGTATAAGTAAAGAATAATGACATTGCATAATAAATTCCAAGGGTGTCTTAGGGCACAAAGCCATGAAGGAACTAATCTAATTTTTATTGGAATCAATGCATTAGTGTTAAATCATTTCACCATTGGTTTGTTGTTGGAGTTGTGAGAATAATTGAGATATGAATAATGACACACCCCCACACTCCTTGAAAGATTCAAATGTGAATTCTAAAGTGAAGATAACGAAAGAAGGGGTTGGGGTATGCTCTTTAACTTGTAACACTTCGAGGGTAGAGGGGCATGTTGGAGCTTGGGATGGGACTAGGACGAGTGATAAGTGGGTCAATTATTCACACAGACCTACACAACCCAAACAACAAGTTGGTTAGTTCATGGTTAAAACATTTTTAGTGCACAGATGAACCATGGGCATACATAGATTCACAAAATTCACCACGGCCTAGACTTGGGGGAAGCCACCACCTTCCCCCTATAGTATTATCTATAATTAGCCATGGGGTTTACATCCAAATGTCATTTTATCTCAGGACTTTCAAGTTGAAAATCCCAAAATTCCCAAATTTGGGACTATCATCAATTTGGAAGGCCGTAACTTCTTATTATAACCTCCAATTGAATTGAGTTATATAGAAAAGTTATAGCCCTTGTCGAAAGCTTTCCAACGAAATGTGGCACGCCACTTGCATTCATGTATTTTAGGGCAATTTGAAACTTTTAATGGTCAGGAGTCAAATTGACACTTTGACTCATGGCCCTTCTTTTGGCTATAACTTGTGTTTTAAATATTCAAATGAGTCATACAAACCCATTTTAGACATCTAAGTCTCAAGATATTTTCAATGGTATAAGGAATTTTTTAATCTAATGAGTTTTGACCCTAAAATTACTCTTTAAGGATTCAAAAGTTCATTAGGATTCCAATTCCCTGGGAGCCCATTTGGGAGTGTGTGGGTTCATTCCTTCACACTCTCCCACACTCCCAAGAGCATAAAATGTGACTCCCAGGCTTCACTTTCGACTCGCACCTTTGTAAGCTTTTACTTTGGTCGTAAGCCCAAGGTTAAGGTCACGACAAACAAACAAAGACGTTTAATGAAGTAGTTTAAGTCACCAAAAAGAAAGAGGAGAGCATGGAGGAATTTTTGTGACCAATTATGTAATCCATGGCAAAGGCAATTCATTTTTCGATTGAACTAAAGCCGCAAAAACATCTAAAAATGAACTCTCCAATGAAATTGATTATGGAGCAGATGATAAATGAAATGAATTAATTGAATTTCCATCTACTACAACCAAGGGTTAGTAAGAATAAAAACTTGGAGAAGAGCCTGTCAATAGTTCAATGTTACAAGTGTCGAAAGATAGGACATTATTCAAAAAAATGTCCAAACTTACCAACCTTGCCTATTAAAAAAAATTTGAATTCTTTTACTCGAAGGTTTTTTACAAAGGAAGAGGGAAAAACTCAAGTACATTTAATTGAATTGATGAATGAAAGGCGAAAAGAGGCTTTGATGGGTTTGGAAAGAAGCCTCGAATTTTTTAAAGATGTGGTTGGTGTCATGGCCCAAACTAAACGACTGGTGGAAGACATTACAAACATCCTTACACAAATGTTAAAAGGTTCAAGGAAATGGTAAGGGCATTAAAAGAGAAGAAAAAAAGTTGAAAGTGCAGGGTTGGATTCCAAAACTTTCCAATTTCTAGATATTTTAATTTTTATTCAGTGGTGAAGGATGTGGGATCACAAAAGGCAAACATCACCATTGGACAATTGATAACAATGGTGCTGTTAGCTTGAAAGGAATTAAGAAAGGGGTTATCAACACTTAAAATCCCAAAAGTACCCACACCTTTGAATGCCATAATAGCTCAGTGTGAATGTGATCCAATCATTTATGTGAAATGTAGTGGATCACCATTACGCCAAGTGTCGATGGATGGAGGGGTAGGAGTTAATGTGATGACAATTCTAGCAATGAAGTACTTAGGGTTGAAAATTGATAAACTGGATTTAGTAACCCAAAAAATGGCGAACAAACAAGTTGTTAGGCCGTAAGGAATAATTAACAGTGTTGCAATCATTATAATGAAGGTTTCCACCATTGTGGATTTCCATGTGGTACTCGAAGAAAATGGGTTTACCCGATGATACTAAGAACGCCTTGGTTAATAAAGTCACATGCAAAAAAATTATTGGGATGAAGGATACATGACCATTGGAGTTCATTCTAATCTATAAAAAGTTCCATTTATAAACTTTATGAAAAGTTCCGAAGGAACAACTAAATATGATGACGAATCAAAAACATACCAAAACTCCAGTTTTGAAGGGATTTACACAAATGATTTTAGTGAAGAAGAAATGGGGTTATATGCTTTGGAAGTAATCCCCAAGGTTGGAGCTTTATTTCAAGTAGATTAAAAAGTTTGAAAGGATAATGACTAATCAACTCCACATCTATTGATAGAAGGAGAAATCATGGAACATGTGAATAAAATTTAACTAGGATTAAACTTTCATCTTGAGGAAAAAAAACAATATGAAGGTTTATTGTGTAAGTACATGCATCTGTTTACTTTCAATTAAAAGGACCTTAGGGAAGTCACCATGGAATAACACAAAATTGAGTTATTACCAAATGCCAAACTGGTTAGGACTAAACAAGGGAGGTGGAATCCAAGATACACAACAATGGTGAAGGAGGAATTATACAAGTTATTAGAGGCAAGGTTGATTAGACTTGTGGAGACAATTGAATGAATTTATTTTATGGTATTAACATTAAAGAAAAATGGCAAGTTAAAGGGATGTGTCAACTATAAAACTTTAAACAAGGTGATTAAGAAAGACCAATACCCTTTGTCATTTTGTGAATAAATTTTGGAAAAGGTGCAAAGCAGAAAATGTACACATTCAAAAGTGAATACAAGGGCTACCACCAAGTGAAAATTGTTCCAAAGGACCAATTGAAGACCATATTCACCACACCATGGGCAAGATTTTGTTACATAATATTGTCTTTTGGTTTGTGCAATGCTGCAAGGACATTTCCATGTTTGATGAACAAGGTTTTTGAAGCATTTTTGGGCTCTTTTAATGAGTTTTCATTGATGACTTTGGAGTTCATATTGATAGAATTTCTCATCTTGCCAAACTTAAGTTAGTTTTTCAATGCTTGGATGGTTCAAAAGTGACTTTAAGCCTTGAAAAAACCATAATTGATTTTTCAGAAAGGAAAATGGTTGGGCACATTATGTCAAAGGATGGGGTAGCCACAAATATTGATAAGCTTGATAAGATTTGAAAACTTCCTTTCTCCACCACAAAAAAATCCCTTTGAGGTTTTTTTGGGGATGGTGGGTTACTATCAAAGGTTCATACACATGTTTGTAGCTAAAACACGTCCTTTAACATGATTCTTGCAAGAGGATGCACCTACACCAATGGATTCATTTTGCTAGTAGGCGATTAAATTCAATAGAGAAAAATTATACTATGACCAAACAAGAAGGTTTTATAGTTATTTTTTCTCTTAAGAAGTTTCACCATTACTTGTTAGGTTACAAGGCCAAGATTGTGACATATCACAAGGCCTTAACCTACTTGGTCAACAAGTTCAACCCAAGTGGTCAACTTACTAGATGGTTATTATTAATGAAAGAATTTGACCTTGACATTGTCCATTGATTGAAAAAGTGGCATGGCAATGTTGATGGCCTTATAAGGGCGTATGAAAGAGTGGGTGATGTTAGAAAGGATGATGACTTTCCAGATGCAACAATAATGACCATCAATGTAAAGAAGTCAATTGAAGAATATTGAAAAATCATTTAATACTTAGATGGAATGAGGTTTCCAATTAGAGCCACAAAGGTGATGTAAACACAAATTGCACACAAGAGTCAAAATTACTTAACAGGGGACCAACTTTACTTCCAAGGAAGGGATGGTGTTTTGTGATGAGCCATTGGAAAGGGTGAAACCTCATGTCTTTTGAACGAATTTCATGATGGGTTCTGTGGAGGCCACTTTGCAGGATAAATCATAGTAAAAAAGATTTTGTAGGCAAGTTATTTATTGGCCCACCTTCTTCAAGGATGCTCATGATTATTGCAAAAGTTGTGATATATGTTAAGCTTATGCATAAAGGTCTACTATGGATGTCCTTTTGCACCCCATACCACCTTTGCGACCTTTTGAAAAATGGGGAGTTGATTAAATGGGGTCATTGCTGGTGACTAAGAAAGGGCATCAATTCATTATGCTTACCACAAACCATTTCACAAAGTTTATAAAAGTATATGCCTTGAAATCCTTGGTGAAACAAAAAGTAGCACGATTTTTATATGAACAAACTTTTACCCAATTTGGGACACCATTCGAAATTGTTTATGATAATGGTCGCTAATTTTGGAGTGAGGTTGTGGAAAACTTGTTAGCATGCCTTATAGTGAAACATAGGTTTACCACTATGTATAAGCCTAACACCAATGGTTTAGTAGAAAGGACTAATAAGACATTATGTTCCATGCTAACAAAAAAAGTTCAAGTTCATGTAAACATTTGTGATTAGGATTTCAAGATCCACCATGTTGTGTGGGTTTACAACACCACATACAAACTACGACAGGGTATTTACCTTTTTGTTTAACCTATGGGGATGGAGGATTTTTTACCCATGGAATTAAAAATAATGACTTTATGCATTACCACAACAATGAAACTTCCCTTGGATGAATCCTAACGTCATCGATTATTGCAACTTAATGAGTTTGATGAACTATAATTAAAAACACACCAATCCATTAAGGTCATGCAAGCTCAACAATTTATTTTTTTTGATAAAAAGATGAAATAGAGGGAGTTCAAAGAAGGTGACCTTGTCATTATGTTTGACACACAACATCATAGTAGACCTTATAAAAAATTATTGCAAAAGTGGTTTGGACCCTTTGTCATAAAAAAATATTTGGAAATAATGGATCTTATGAGTTTGAAAATCTTGATGGCTCATCATATCCAAATTGTATTAATTGTGCAAATTGAAAAAGGTTTTAGATATGTGATTCCGAGGACGAAATCCATAATGAGTTTGAAAGTGATGTAATTTGATGTAATTAGATTATTACTTATGTAATTACTTAATGATTAAGTTTGACAATTTACTTGGTGTTTGGATTTTGTAATTTAATTATGTTTGGTAAGTTATTACTAATAAGTCATATTTTCCACATTAATGTGCATGTTAAATCACATTGGAGCCTGACATAGCTATGTAATAATCATACATAGTTTTGGTCCAATACCTATTTGTTGGTTTATAGTACCAATGTAGCTTCTGGCTCACCTTGGCCTTGTTTAAAGAAAATGTGGTGCAAAGGGGCATAATGAACTAGAAATCACTTATGCACCATCCATTAGATGCTTGTTATTACTTAGTTGTGAATGAATCTCAACTGAATTAATATTTAGTTTCACCTTGGTAACTAATTTTGTAAGAAATAGGTTTCATATATAAGTAGATATGTAAGAAAATAAGTAACTACTAGGTAAATAAATGGTTTAGACATAAGTAATGGTTGTTTTTATTACCTACCTACTAACAACTTACTTGCGGGTTGTTAGTAGGTAAGTAGTAAAAAAAACATCTGAATTAACCACCATGGTTAACTAGGGAATTGAAACTCAACAAAAAATTGTTTCCTAACCATTTACCATCCGTCCTTCATGGTGCACTGGTGAGTGCTAGTCCACTATGGCCGATACAAAGGGTGTAGATGTTCTTACAATGGAAGGATCATTTACAAGACCAATACAATTTCTTTCAGTGGTCGGTAAAGCTCAAGGCCATGGGCTTTACCGGAATAATGGTCCATGCAAGGTGGAGCTGAGAGTGGACTCAATCTTAGTAAAGCCCATGGCCAAGGGCTTCATTGTGTGTAAAGATTCATCAAATGGGCATAAGTCCTTGCAATGACAACATTATCTAGCATTAGGTTATTAAGAAAATTTAGCCAGATCTTTAGCTATATCAAGAAGGCCAAGGAATAAAGCCCAAGTCCATGCTTAATATCATTAACAAAGTTTGACAAGTTTACATGGTCTTTAGCGTTAGAAATAATTTTAAAAGGCTAGAACTTAAAGCTCCCCAAGTAAGTAAAAAGAAGCAAATGATTGGATACTTCATTTATTTCAAAGATATTAGTATACATATTTTGATTAACAATTTATGTAACTCATTTTATCTTCTTGTGCAATGTTGGTGTAGTTGTAATTTTAGTGTTTCCTTAAGTAATATTGTAACAAAAAAGAAAGAGTCCACAAAACTTCTACTACTCTCATAAATCCATTATGTTAGAATCTCAGTACTCCTCTCTTGTCAAGTAGGCAGTATTACAACAATCCTATTATGAGGTCCCACAACTTCTAACCCTCCATCTTTGGTTGGATCCTAATGAATATGCACATATCAACCTATCCTAAGTCTGCTACAGTAATATCCCTTGATTGCTGCTGAAATAGTGGCATTCTTGTATTGTTAGTGCAAAATGTTAATAGGGTCTGGCTTGAAGTCAGAGCTCTCAATGTTCATTCGATCTGTGATGAGCTACTAATTCCCTTCTCCCCCTATTCCCTTTCTACCTGGGTCAATGAACACAAATGCTTTTGCTAGGGTTCAACATGGATCAACTTCTGGGCTCTACAAAACAACTGAACCAGGTGCACCAAGTTGGTTTATAACTACTCAAGAAGGGTTCAGATTTCTATGAAAGACAATGGATCTATGAATGCTTGTTGTAATCTTCCATCCGACTTCTCTGTCTTAATCACATTCTACCTAGTCCCAAGGATACCCACAAAGAGGTTTCTGGCTCCTACTCAGGTGTTATGAACTACCCACTGAACAATCCAAACAAGGCCTTCCCCCCCCAAACTTCTACAGATGCAGTTTCTATATGCATTTGATTCTATAGCTCAAACCACCTTTAAGCATCATCAGCCTTCAACATCAACCCTTGATTAGTCCTAATTCTACCTAGAACATAGAGCCAGCCATCTTATAGTTATTGGCGCAGCGGAAGAAAGAAAACCCAGCCACTAACTATCCTGCAAGCTCTTCTCTTACCACCAAAAAGTGTCCTCATTTTGCTTGTCAACCTGCTTCTTTCTCCTTCGAATCCCATCTCTTATCCTTGTCCAACCTCCTGCTCTTCCCGCCTTTCTTGCCTCCATATATCGCGCTTGGCCATCCATCTCTAGCCGCCACCCTGTCTCACATAACACACAAGCAACAAACCTTCCAACTCATAGTCACTAACGAACAAAAGAAAAGATAAACCCCGCCGTTTGCATGAAGAAAGTTGACGGCGGGTTCATCTCCTAAACCCTAAAACGAATATAGCTTTCACACTACAAAAACCACCAAAAAAAAACTCCCTGTCCAGTCAATCCCTGTCCGGTCACAATATAAGGTGTTGCACAGATTATAAATCATGTAGTCTGAAATGTAATTATAAATTAAAGCTAAATAAAATAATGCAAATGTCACCAAATAATTACCATAAATAATTATAAATTTAAATATAATACTTATAAAATTTTAAATATGGGATGTGGCTGTACTGGACACCTTTTTCTTAAGAGACAAAGCCCAATAAGAGCATTGTGAGAGCTAAAGTGGACAAGGGAAGTAAGGTTTGAGTCCCAGAATTACACCCCAAGAATGCCCCCAATGCAGAGGAGCAGGTCATCTCACCTGGAAATAGAGGTGGTTAGTCCCCACATCCCCCGGCCTCTCCCAACTCCCTCCCAAAACTGGGGTTGAAGAGGCACCAAAGTGGGGGTAGAAAACGCAGAGAATATGGGATATGGTGGGGCCAGGAATGTTGTGGACCTACCTTTTGTTGCTCCCCAGAGACTGGTTTGGTTTGGTTTCACGGATCATTCTCACCTCTTTGAAGATCACATTTTCCCCATCTCTCACAGGCCTCATGTTCTTCTTCCACATTTGAGGTCCAACTCCCCCTGACTTGTGTTTCCTCGAATGCAGAGTTAGTTCTCTGGTGTTCTTCCCATTTTTCTTCCTATTCTGGAATTTTTGAGAACCTTTGGAATCGGAGTTGGAATCAGGCCATGAGATGAGAGTGTGATTGAACTTGTCGGGTTTTCATCTGTTGACTTTTTGGGTTTCTCTGGGATCTTTGGGGATTGGGTTTAAGGGAAGAGGGCGGGGATGGAGGGGGATTTTGGGTTCTTGACAGATCCAGATTTCTTCTTCTTCTCAACAGTTAGTTTGATGGCTAGTTTGATGTGAAGATTCTTTGCAGCTGTAGCAGTTCATGGTGGGTTTTTGGTTTGTTTTGGCATGGTTTTAGTAAACCAGAAGTTTTATAACTAGTTTTTGACGATTGGTATTGTAAGGCTTCTGTCTTGTGGGGGGGGCAGGGTTTTGTGTTCTTTTCTGTGGTGTTGAGAGTTTGGGGCCCAAAACAAAGCTTTGGATTTTGTTTGCACTTCTTCTTGAGATCTTCAGAAGGTCGGTCAGTGTTGGGGGGTTGAAGAGCTTGATGTGAACAAGGCAGCAGTCTTAGACAACAATATAAATACTACCGTTGTTCTGTTGAGAGGTTTTGTGGGATTAGAGAGATGGAAGGAAATATCACACCAAAAGGTTCAGTATCATTTAGAGACTCAGATGTGGAGTTTCTGCAGACCCAAGCAAGGGAATGGCTGGAAGCAATGCTTGGTGAGAAGCTTGAGCAGGAGGGAAGAACCCTAGCGGAAATTCTTGCAAATGGTGCAATATTGTACAGAGTTTCACAGCTGATGAAGGAACTAATTCGAACAAAATTGGGCAACAACAAGAACAACAACAATATTGCACCATCCGACATCCTCCACTCACCAGGAAGCAGCAAGATGCTAGCATCTCCAGACATTGTAGTAAGCAAAGGCAACAAGAACAGTCAAAAGTACCTGCCATATTCCTATGTGGAAGCTTTCCTGAAGGTGAGCAAAGACATGGTAGGCTTACTGGATGTGGATTTGTTCAACCCTTCAGATGCTGTAGACATGAAGGACATTCGTAGAGTGTGTGTCTGTCTCAGGAGATTGTCAAAGAAAGCTCGAGCTCAGCAGTTGCCTGTACCTGACTTTGATAATGTAGCTCAGACCATGACAACTCCAATTCATAAGCTGGCTATGCCTACTGAGTTTGTGCATGGCCTCAAAGAGTCTCTCCAGAAATCTGCTTCCAAGTCTTATTATAATGCCTCGGACTTGATCATGAGCAAGGAGACTTCTTCTAGTATTGCAGATTTGAGGAAACCAGAAGCACAAAGCAGCTTTGTAGGCAACGGTAGTAATAATGGGTTTGAGGAAAGCGAGAAGGCTGGAGTTTCGGAGGAGGTGCTTTATGAGGAGCAGCAGTCTTCTGGGAACAGCAACAAACCGTCGTCTATACCTTCGCTTCCTGCTTTCCTTCACACTGAACAAGAGCGAACAAGAGCCGAAGAAGATGAGCCTCAAGACACCAGAGACTATTCAATTGCCCGCAAATCTTCCATTTTCCACAGGGAAGAAGAAGAGAAGCGGACAGGGGAAGAAGAAGAAGAAGAAGCCCGTCCATCGTATGCTACAACTGAGCAGCAGGGGTTTGGAAGCAGGAGCAGCAGCAGCAAGCTTCCTCGAACTACGATTACTACTTCCTCGAAGAGTGGTCAAGAAACTGCTGCGAGGGGTAAGAAAGGCGGGAAACGGAAGACGAGTCTGCCATGGTTTCCAGTCTTGGCAGGAGTGGTGGTCTTTGTGGGCACTTTCTTGGCGCTCACTTTGAGGGCCCAGAGGCAGCAGGAACATGACTACGAGGTTAAGAAAGGCGACACGCTCTCACTGATTTCCAGACGCGCTGGTAAAAGCAATTGGCAAGAGCTGGTGCACAGCAACCCGCACATCAGTAACCCTGATCTCATCTACCCTTCTGAGCGTCTCAAACTCTGATGCTGCTGCAACTGTGGCTATGAATGGACATCTTCCCAAACCTGCCAAGTCTCTTCCCAATTGCGCCAGCTCTTGCAGCATCAACCAACTCCACCATGGGTTAATCCATAGGGTAAGATGGGAACTGTGAATTTCATTTAGGGTTCAATTCTCTCTTTGAGTATATTCTATCAAGCTCAGTAAAGGTCTCACTGGGTCGATTCTCAATCGTCAACATTGAGTGTGGAACCCTTCCTAGGAGCTTGATGTGCCTGCCCACCACCACTGGGAGAAGATTTGTGCAACCACCCATCCATTGCCCCCCTCCATACAACAACAGTTACAAACTGTCCAGTTTGGAATTATAGCTTGGACAAAAGTAAAAGCTCTATGTCTTGTGCTCTGAAAGCAAATCATTGGCATGGGTGCTTTCTTCTTTGAATTTCTTCCTTTTTTCTTCATTGCTTTTGGAAAAAATGTTACAGCTAGAAACAACCTTGTACCCTTCTTGCTGTTCCGTGGTAATTTGTTGACATCCCTTGCTTGGTCAAGAAAGGATTGTCCAGAAAGTACAATTTATTGGTTTCCAGTTCAAGGTGACAAGAAGAGCACCCCACCTTTGTTTACGGACTAGTTCTGTTTTCCTGTGAGAGAGAGAGAGAGAGTGGTATTCCACCAGATCATTGGGTGGCACCCCTGTAAGCCCATGAATTCGGATTCACAATTCTTTTTGTTGATCTATTATTATTACAGGATTGCATTGTGCCTCATCATCCTAAATTTGTAGAAAGAACATGGTCTTAGTTTCATGAATCTACTTCTAGGTTTGCAGGTGGTGCATCCATTTGAAGCTAGGCTGTTTGGATTGACTGTTCTGTTGTTGTATTGGAGTGTATTTCAGTGTTCAGTTCAATTGCTTTGCCTCCTCATATTTGACTGTATCAAGTGATTGGAATGTAGATAACTGCCCCAAGGAAACAAATCATAGTAATGTCTCTTCATTATGTAGTCATTTACTTGGTCATGTTTTCTGCTGATTAAAAGGTTTGCAGTTTCTCTGTTGCATTCTATGAATCCTTCAATTTGCTTGTAGTTGTGAATCAAACTTACTGTACTCAATGTGAGTACAAGCGATTGTTCACAGTTCCAAGGCCAAAGTTTCTGAAGAATGTGTTAGCTTTTTCTTAACAAAGAGCTCTTCAGTTAAAACTTCACAAAGCTATTGGTGTCTCAAGTTTTGCATCCTAGTAGTCAAGGTTTACCTTTGTGAACTGAATGGCATCCACCAGGAAGGCTTCACCAAGCACCAGAGAGGTGATAGAAAGAGTAGGAGTTGAGCATGCATCAGGAACTGAAACTCACATTGCATTTCAATCTGATTGATACCAACAAGGCAATGTCTATGTTGGTTGCATATGTTTCTTTTCATCTGGCTTAATGAGCTATCTCATTGTAGATTGCTATGCTAGTTTTTTCCTCCTTGCCTCAAGGACCTCCCCCTAAGTATGTGCTCTCAATGCAAAAGCTGTTGGACATGGGGGGATATGATATGATTTCAGAGCAGTTTTCATCTGCCATGGATACAGATTCATTATGGACAGTAGTGTCTTCCACCATAAGTTTCGTGGTCCCCTCTCTTCCGCATTTGGTGAACTATCAGCTGATTGCAAACTGCTATCACCTACTCACAGATTAAGGACATCCTTCCATCAGGCTACTGTGATCACAGTGACTTTTCATTAAGTTTTTTCAACTAGATGTGCTCACAGTCATCTCACAGCGCTACCATTCAAGGATTGAGCAATTGCAGGAGCTGGGAGAGCTGTGGGTCAAAGTTTGATTCATCATGCAGTGACATCTGTCCCTTCTTTTTCATGAGAACATGTGTTCCTAAAGTTCCTAACATAATTAATTTCAACCCACTTCCGGCTCTCCAGTGGATAGCAACTGTCCCTGCAGCAAGAAACAAGGCCCTATGTCATTGGCTTTCCATTATGCTGCTGTGATCTCAGCAGCTGTGTGTGATAGCAGCTGAATGGAAGAGACCCTAATAAGGCCCCAACCATAAATTTTATTTCTGTAACATCAGGATCTGCTGGCAGCTGAGTAGCTTCGATTTGTTGGATGACTTGCACACACAAATTGGTATGAAAGTACCATGTTGGGAATCTGTCAATTGTGTGTGGTCAGAATCTTCCAAGTAATTTCGAAGCCATCTGATATTTGCCAGAGAAACCACTGAAATGTTCCTCAGTAAGAACAGGCCCCAAGATGGGAATTCCATAACAAATTCCAAAGTCTCATAGCCTCATTGGTCACATGTACAAAATAAATTACCGGGTCCCACGATGGGAATTCAATAACAAATCCCAAAATCTCAAAGCCTCATTGGTCGCACCTACATAAATCATAAGACCCAAGTTGATTTTGTGGCAACTTTTCCACCTCCTGTGTAAGGTCAAGAGTTGATTGCTGCTTTGTGGACAGCAAGGCAGATTACTTTTGATTGAATCCATTGAAAATTGTTGTCTTGTGAAATACTATTCCCTGCTATCATCTGAGACTCCAGGTGTGTTGCACTATTTTGCTGATGAGAACACCATATAAACCTATAGGTCCATTTGAGCAATAAAAAAAGGGCCAAAAGGTCTGACTACAGATATTGGAAGAGAGACAATGCTCTGTGGCAAGTTGTTGCAAGAACAACAACTTTCATTTCTGAAAACATGAACCTGGAAAGGCATCATGATTCACATTTCTCAACTTCACCAATGGTTGTGTGAAGTAGACTTCACCAGGTGACACACTACACGTGTATACACAGAGGAAGAGTGCTATCTGGACCAGGGTTGGCATAAATTATCTTACTGTTTTCTGATATCAGGATTCAGTCCAGGTGGGGTCTTTCTGAAATTGACTACTCCATTTCACAATGCTAAGTGCGTCTCGAATGACCAGCTTTTAAATATACATTTGTGATGCGCCTATTACCAAATTGCCTGTCTGAACATATTATCCGGTTACCAATAAACTGATCAAAGATTGGCTAGTACCCATAGCTTCATCCATATGGGTTGGGTTTGCCATGCCACCTAGGATAAACTGGCCCATCACCAAACACAGGCTGGTCATAGAACACCCATGTAGTGCAGCAGCTGGCCTGTGTTAGAACACAAAAAACTTTATGGGTGAACTCTCTTTAGCCTATCACCAAATGCTTGGTTGATAACACTTTTGTTCTAAGTTGTTCATATTGGTGCAGCCATCAGATTTTAGTGCTAAGTATTAGGGATTTAGGTGGGCACATTTATAAAAGTTTTGAATAATTTTACAAAGGTCGAGTTTGGTGATGGGTCATGAGTTGAATTTCATTATGCAAAGGGGGAACATGGGGGGTACTTTTAGTGTTTGATTATGGGAAAAAGATGTACCAATTTTACAAAGACCCCAAGTTTGGTGTTGAAATGAGAGTTTGGTGATAGGCAATTGGACTAAACATTAAAATGACAAAAATGAGTTCACTGATGGGGTGTGTACATCATGTTAAATAGCACACAACTAACCATAAACAAGGATTAGGGTTTACAAGAATCCAATGGAGGAGCAACATTTGCACATTAATCAAGGAAAGGCTTCCAATTTCCTCCCAATTTTATGGACATCCCATTTTTACCAAAAATAACATGCCCAAATTCACAAGGCTATGGTGCAAATTTGGATACACAAATCATTCTTTCAAACTCACAAGAACAATTCTTTCAACCTGTCAAAGCTTCCAAGTTTTGAAAGAAATAGTCTCAAATCTTTCATCAACATTTTGAGAGCATATGGGCTAGACCATCAAAGGTCAAGCAACATAGAAACAATAGAAAGTTGTAGATCAAAAACACAAGTAGTCTTAGCAAATCAACAAAAACATGGAAGGCATCTTAAAATCGCCAAAAAACAATCCACAAAAGATAGATCAACAAAATCCAGAGACTAGACTAGCCAAAGAAGAACTACAAGAGCATGAACATCAAAGATCCTAATGATGTCAAAGAAGAAATAGAAAACTAAAATTCAAGGGTGCATGTAAAGGGACAATTATAAAAGGTTGCAATAGATTAACTTTACAACCAAAAGTTTAGGAAGTTTCTATATTATCATTGGGTGCAAAGTTCTATATAATTTGTATATACAATATAGGTAGTCATATAAGAGAGACAAATTTCATCCAATTCTAAGAAATCGTAGTTTGTTGTACACACCTACTGCCTACATAAAAACAATAAACCATAACATAGTTTGGGATGACTTTGAATAGTTCTATGCATTGATCATTTCTTCCCAACAACTAGAGACATATTCATTTCACACATACCCTAACCTTTCATATTTTCTTAAGAGTTGGGGGCAAATTATAGAAAATTCAAATACATACCTCTTGTAGGGCCAAAGCACACACGCCTAGTGTGTTGAAGGTTGGGACCAAGGGGATCTAGATCATGATGTTGTTGAATGTGCTTCATGGGAAGCGAAGTGGATAAAAGGATTAACCAAGCCAAGACAAGGAGAATGTCCCACCATGTCATGGACAAGAACCAATAAGAAAACATAGAAGAGTTAATACATGCATTCATGTGAACACTAAAGGCAAATGAACCAACAAACCATTAAAAGAGGCCATGGATGTAGTTGAAAGTGGGACAACTTCATTGAAAAAGGCAAGTAAGAACATACATCAAGTACCTCATTGTTTGATCACTTATATGGGAAAATAAGATCTAGCAAACTTGGGTTAGGGGGTGTGCTAATGGTAGAGGAAAATTAGGGCGTGGTAGTTTGGGTTTTGGCTATGCAAGAAATTGGGCTCTCAATTAGCCTATAATAGTTAAAGATGAAAGTGGCAAAACTCATTCAAATAAGGCCAACACCTTTTTAAGGAAGAGTACCAAAGACCTCTTGATGGTACTAGTTCAAGCAAAAACACTTAAGCTCAACAATCATCAAGTTAAGGGACTAGATATTAGTTAAACACAAGGAGCAATAATTCAATCTTGCCAAAGCTTTTATTAGAACTTACAATCCTTGTACAACAAGCATATTTATGCTACAAATCACATTTAAAATTCTGATGAAATAGGCATCCAAGTAAGAAGACAATTAGGAACAAGGGTTATGGCCAAATGAGGTTCACATTAGGTGTACAACACCATACCCAAGTCCAAGCAATGGTTGACTGTTAATTGTGTTATTAATGTAATAAAAACATCACTACCAAGGTTTTACATATTCAAAAGAAATAAGATACACCATGACTAGATACAATTTTGCTACCAAAAACTTGTATGGTTATGTAATCAAAAGCATGGATGACCACCTTCCTTTCAAGGAATTTTTTTCCCCCCAAAAGGTTAATATTAGGTGGAATACCCCAAACTAATAGGCATATGTTCATCTTGGATGGGCATGGATCCCATGTCACCTTAAAGGCAATTGAATAAGCACAAAAATTTGGGTTAAATATGATCATTTTACCTTCATATACATCCCATGCACTTTAGCCTTTAGATGTGGCTTGCTTCAAACCTTTCAACTACCTAGAAAAAAAACACTTTAGAAAGGAAAGAAACGCAACAATGGTTAGTAGGAATTACATTGAACCAAATCAAAATAGCCTTGACATGGTGGGTCGATAAAGCCCTAGACCAAGCACTTACAAGAAAAAATATCATATTAGGGTTCAAAGGTATAGGGTTTTGGCCACTTAACCCAAAGGCCATGGATGAAAAACTACCCCTAATATCTTGTACACATTGGTGAATCAAACTACCTAGGAAGAAATAGATGATGATTACCATTCAAATGAAAAGGATGGTGAGATGTAATGGAAAAAACATGTAGTTGGAGAAGAGCTCATCAACATAAGTTCAATAACAAAAACTACAATTCATGAATCCATAATTGATGGTCTATCTAAAAATCAACCTAGGTATATGTGAATATGCCTAGGATTTCTACAATCACTAACCATGTGTATTTGAAGACTTGGTTGAAAATTTGGAGTAGCTTTCATCAAATAAACAAACATAATTTAGAAATATAAAAAATTCAACTCAAGAGGCATTAACACATTGTTATCACAATTTGCTATCATTGCCACATCTACCTACAAGAAAGACTAATGGAAGAAAACCATTAATGGATTATTTTCAAAACCATGTTAGGGTACATTCATAGTTGGGGGACACAAAAGGAATGTCTCGCCCCAAAATCATTCTCAAGACACCACTTTGAATGACCATTACATTTATGAAATAATTTATTTGGTATATATATTTTTTTCATTAGATAGTCACAGAATTCTTGATTAAAATGGTGGTGATTTTTTGTGATTTGGATGATTAAAACATGTCCTTAAGTGTCCTAAAAGATGGCTTAGAAACCGTGTTTCACTTCATAGTTTTATCGAAAAGGACTCAACATGACTAGCAATATTTGTTCAAATTGCTCCATATTTTAACCACAAATAAAATAAAGTATATTCTATATGATGGCACAAATTTTTAGTATGATTAATTACCAAATTTTGTGGAATTAATGCTAGAATCTTGTATTTTTTCATAAAATGGATGTGTTAATAAAGATAATCAAATTAATTTTGTTAATTACAAATTTACATTCCAAAGGTTTGGAAAGAAATATAAGAGATGTAGGTGCAAAATACATGACATTATTTGATGTTTTTAATAGAACTTTGGCACTCCAAATGAAAATATGTCATTTTAGAATGTCTAAATAGTCATGCATTTCTTTTTGGTTTATACTTAAACATGACATTCAAAATGCGTTCAATTGATTTGAATCATTCATTATAACATTTATTGGTTGAAAGCCTAAACATACATATCCCCCTTTCATTGTTTAACATCTCAAAACATTCATTTTGTTAAGCTTTAGTTTTAGGACTCAATACATGCGAGACAAATGGGTGTCATGGTTCCTATCGTGATACCCCAATTACGAATGAATATGATTTCAGAATAATATTTGATCCTTATGCAACAAAAAGCAATGGATGGGGAAGCAGCCAAACAAATATAAATAAATAAAAGGGAGGAAAGGCAAGAAAATTAGTCAAGAAAAACACCTAGAACATTGACTATATAGTTGAAAGATTGGTTGAAAAGGAACTTGTAAAATAGCAATGAGCCAAATTCATTCTTGTTTGGTCATCCATAGCAATTAGAGAAACAAGAGACAAATTTCATCACAATTTCAAAGAGGGTATGCAAGCTCACCCTTTTGGATATAAAGGTGTGAATCTTGGTTTGATGATGGAGGTGCAAAAATAGGCCCAACAACGAACCAATGCTTAAATGTGAGTGAAAAAAGGAGTTGCAACAACTTCATATGCATAATTAAACTTAAAAGAGTGGGGGAGGCGGGGGGTGGGGGGTTTGATGTTCAATGCTATATAATAAGAGGACAAAGAGTAGCATGGGTTGGGTTAAAGATGAATAAGAGGATCAAGAGTAACATCTGCTAAAGATGAACAAGAGGATTATGAACAGTAATAACAACTACTAAGGATGAACAATAGGATCAAGAGGAAGCATAAATGCTATTAATGATGAACAAAAGAATCAAAAGGAGTTGTTGTTGTTGAAGATGAACAAAACAATCATGTGAAGATTCTACTAAGGATGGACAAAAGGATTACTGATAGTAACAATAGCTATTGAAGATGAAAAAGGAACAATAAGAACATGAGGAGGTCACTAGCTGAAGAATAGTAGGAGTGGAACAACAAAAACATTTGGAGGGTCACCAATCAAAGAGTAACAACAATGAAGCAACAAGAATATCAAAAGGGTCACTAAATGAAGAGCACCAAGAGGTTCAAACCAAGAAGAGTTGAATTCCTTTGAAAACTTTTTTTAAAAAAAAATTGAAAAACAACAATAATATCAAAAAGGTCACCTTGAGTGAAAAACAACAAAAGGTTGAAACCAAGAATAGCCGAGTTCCCTTGAAAACTAAGAAGAACAATAGTTGAAGAACAACAACAACAATAGGAGGGTCACCAAGTGAGGAACAACAAGAGGTCCAAACCAAGGAGGGTTGCATCCTTGAAGATTAAGAATAACAACAATTGAAGAGCATTAACATTCAAACCAATAAAGGATGCATAAGAGTAACAACTACTATTGTTGAAAAGAACAAGTTAAGGAACACCAAGAAAGGAACTTGTT
>Ga0209611_10006760_pt1 | contig 18625 bp, 12 predicted proteins | sample S1TSphgellanicum_3_FD_187693 | JGI IMG/M metagenome (GOLD analysis project Ga0209611, IMG submission 187693) | Host-associated microbial communities from peat moss isolated from Minnesota, USA - S1T2_Fc - Sphagnum magellanicum MG (SPAdes) (version 2) | ecosystem: Host-associated > Plants > Peat... | reverse complement strand
TATTAATGACAGTGAATAAAACATTTAAGAATATTTATGCTTTATATGTATTTGGCGAATTTAAATTATTTTTTCTAAATTTGGCGATTAGGGCCATCCCTTTTCACAAAAAATGTTAGAATGTATAAAAAAAATAAATTTCAGGTTGAAACAATGAAAATAAACTCGCCCAAAAAGAACCTAGCAATGTGGTATATAGAGAGGTTTTGGAAATGTAGTTTGTAGTTGTAATTTTGTAATATGTACCATCAAATACACACACACTTGTGCATTAGGCATGGGGTTCACACTAGTGAAGGTTTTTATGATTTTTTTTATTAAAAGTGGCCCAAAGGTCTCATGCTTGATAACTCTATTCCTTTAGGCATACTTAAGGCATGACCATGCCCGATGTTACTACAATGTTAAACTAGTGTTAAAATCAACTACCAATCTACACTCCACAACCAAGAATTTGGAAATGTTAAATTTGAAACTTCAAACTTCAAACTAAGAAAAGATAAACAAAATGGGAAGCAAGTTGCAAGGTCTTTTTTTTTCAAATTTCTTAATATGTCCATTAGCGAAGATTTCCAACATTAAATGATATACAATGGCAATTGTCTTAAGTGGGTTGTAGCATCTTTCCAAAAGTGTTACTACAACTAGCAACCTAGGAAGTGCCTAGGTCCAAATGTGGCCAATTTAAATTTTTTATTTCAAAAAATGGCAAAAAAATGCTTTAAATCATTGATTTTTTCATTTTTGAGAAACAATTCACCAAGAAAAACATTGGAAGCAACACAACAAGAAAGAAATAAAGTCTTTGGCAAGAAGCTATTGTGAAAAAATAAAAAGACAAAAGGAAGATAAAAGAAACAAAAGATGACCTTCATAAGTGTGGACCAATTTGTAAATTCAATGTTAAGTTACCATTGAACATCATGTGTGGATAGATCTTTAAAATGTTGAGAAGGTTAACGGTAACTTGCAATGTTAGAAATTGTGAGAATATGATTCATGGCATTTTGTTGGTGTTACAAGCCCTAAACACCAAGCATCATCATGCCTTTATAAGTGTGACTTCCCTCCTACTTGTAAGGAATCGGTGTAACATTCCTCTTCTTTTATCAATGAAATATTTATGGACATAAGGTGTCATCCAAATACACTAAAAAAATTTCCAACTGCACCTTATATCCCTAAATATATTTCAATACAAAGAAACTTTGCATGTAAAGTTCATAATAAGGTGATGTGTTCTAAAAACCCAATAGCCCCCCATTTGACATTCATCATTCCAATTTTCCAAATGTTTCAAAACAATTTTCAAACCCCCCTCATTATCATCATCATCAATTAATGCCAACAAAGGTTTGTGGAGGCCTATGATCTTTTATTCCAAGGGATATGCCCCTAAAGTGAATTATGCTTCCTAATTGATCCCAATGGCTCAACCTATTGCCTTGCCATAGACCTTGTTCCTTAAGTGGTATTTTGGTTCATACAGAAAAAAGCCCAGTAAAAGTGGACATTTGGAGTATCCTTTTGTAAGGGTTTTAGGGTTTTCCTCTCTCTCCCTTTCTTGGGTGCTTTCTTTCTATAAAGTTTGGGCAGGGTTTCATCATTTTATAAAGCTTTGTAAGTCTTGAAGTTGGTTGGGGGTATTATAACTGCATGCAACAACAAGTGGGGAATGAATGCCTTATAAGTCCAGGTTTTGAAAACTACCAATTAGGAGTGAGTGACTCCTTGAAAGGTTCATAGTTCATACCTGTTTGAGTAGCAATATATTTGGCATATATGGAAAGAAGATCACTACCATGGGGTCACATGGGCATCCAATGTAAAAGCGTTCGTACCAAATATTTGAAGCAAGCCCAACACTATTTGCCAAAGAAACACAAAATGAACCTTGCATGCTACATATTAACTTTTAAGACAATATTTAGTACACAATTGGTGGTAGAGGTGTTTCAAAACTTGTCCTATATTGATGCCCCAATTCATAATTGGAGCATTAGCCCCTTGGTCAAAAATGGTGGCAAGCAATTTTACGAGTACGGCTTTCTTTCATGTAGTCAATGAGTGGGTTGCACATGCACACAAGAGAGTTCTTTTTGTTTTTTCTTTTCTTTTCTTTTTGGGGGAGGTAAACCTGATAAAACTCCAAGCCTAGAAGAACTCTCCCTTGCAGTGACAGCCCCTCTCAAGATATAGGGGCAACCTGCCTAATGCTATCCATACTCTCTTATTTATCACATGTGTTTTACCAGAAAAAGCAAGGGCGTCCAGAATCCCCAAAAAGAAGCAAAACACACTTCAGAATACTGGTGGAAAATTAAGACAACTTTGTCATGTTCTTGACTGAGGTTCTGTTTCTGCTTAGAGGGGAAACCTTTGCACTAGTCACGCCAACTTCCTTCAAACCAAATGAAAGGTTCTGTGAATACTCCTTTAGAGTGAAAATGCAATCCTGTTTATGAAATGCTCAACCTTCAAAAACTATCCCCCCAAAAAAAGAAAACTGGTGTAAAATATGGCTTCTCCCCTTTAAAATCTGAACCAAAATGTGGTGATTTTTAAAAAAAGAATTTGGAAAATTTTGGAAATTTTTCTCGTAAAAGAAAATATGCAACATAATTTTATATTTTCATTTGTATTCTTCATATTTGTGTGAATTTTTGCACAGAAAAAATATGACAGGTTTCAGCAGGCACCCAAATTATAGAAGGGTGCTTTCTTTTTTAAAACTTTCATTATCTAATTTATAGCCAAATTGAGATAAATCTTCTAATGGATGATTGCCACTTGGCTACATCACAAAATGGGAAAAACAACATTGGATTGGCATCCTAGGCTCAAGAGATCTTCACTCAAGTTATCAACTTTCCTTTACTAATGAATTGATGCATTGATATTATATGATGGAGACTAGGAGGGAATTTTGTAACCATCCTCATTGGAACTAGGTTATAGGAGTGAGTTTTCATCTCATATGTCTATGACAATTTACGTCTTGCAATCTTACATGTGCTTGCATAGGGCTCCTATCACCAAAAAAGAGGAGGGGTGATTATAGCATGACATTCCCTAGCAGACTCAAAACAGGTTTAAAATGTCCACAAATTATTTCCAAAGAGTAGAAATAAGATTGTAGCAAGTTTAATCCTTGGACTAGTGATCCTATGATTCCTAACATTGCAATTCAAAAACCATGGACCTCAAGGGATCAAATTTCTCGTGATTTCCTCTCAAGAGCCAACTGGTCATTTGTGATGGCAGCTCATCTTTCAACAACGAAACCCCATCTCCTCAATGCAAACCCATTGCCATTAGATCTCAATTTTCACAAGTTGGACAGAGACAAAAAAAAAGGGGGGTTGGATAACTCTAGACTTTTCTTCATAAACCCTCCAATGTCCACTGATCCCTCATTTTTTGGAATTCCTATTAGAGCATAGGTACTCTCTTTTAAAAACAAATTGTCTTATGCATTCCCTCAAAACCCCAACATTCTCCGAAACATAATGACCATTACCACCATGACCATTCATGAAATCCTAAACTCCATCATCACCTCCTGTGACTTAGTCCCTAATTACAAACATGACTAGACCTCCTACTCTTTTACTGAAGTTCATGGCACAACAGAAAACATGTTTCAAGTCAGAGCACAGAAGATCCACAAAGGGGCATTCATCCCCAATTGTTCACAATTTGGACACAACAAACAGAGCAACATCATAATTTTGAAATATAACTTAGCTCTTTTTCACAAATGCCTGCCTTCTTCCACAGCAACCCCATTTCATATAGCTTCTCCTTGACACCATCCTCTCGTTCCCCAAAAGCATTTGCACCACCATCGTTAAGAGCCGTGATTCACATTCTTCATAAACACAACAACAAGGAATCTGCTCCATCATCAAAACCAATTCACCCGAGCCATTCCATTGAAGAACAAACATTAAACACACTAACCTGCAAAACAACAAACAAAACCCAAATGCAGAAAAGAAAATAAAATACCGGACTTTTATTTTCTTTTATAAGATACCGGACTTTTGAAGTCCTCAATTCCTCATGATGCATAATTGCTCCGTAGTTTGTCATCATTTGCCATTCATTAAGGTTTCCACTTCCATCCGTGCTCATCCACAAAAAATCCTTGACATAGTTTTAGGTTACACTCCAATCAATGGTTTCTTTTGCCAATTTTGTGATATAACCAAAGTGGCAATCAATCATTCACAAACATTAGCCAAATTTGATGACATTATAGAGGTGAAAGTTAAAACAAATAAGGATCTTTCTATATTTTTGGGTACCTATTCAAACTTATCATAACAAATGGCAAAATTGAGACAAAACCTCATCAAAATGCATCAAGAGATGTGTTGTAAGTTTGGACAGGTGGAACTTTAAAAATGTACCTCTTAGATAGACTCCATTTGAAGGTTTTGGTATTTAACCTTCCTTAAAATTGAACTGTTCAAAGAAACAAGAGTTCAACTTGTTGAAGACTTATGATTTTTACAAGATGTTGGATGTGGTACATTTGGTATGCCTCATTTGTCATCATTTGATTTTTGCTAAAAGAAACACATTTTACACCTAGAAAAACATTATTTTTCAAAAGTGTCTCCAAAAAAAAAAAAAAAAGCATAATAGCATAATTCATTAGCATACCATAGTACCTTGGTAGCATCAAGATTAAATTATGTATTTTTTGAGATTTTGAAATATATATACATTTTTTTTCAAAGAACAAAGTTTTTTTAATGAATACAAAGAATCTTTTGAGGTTTTCAAAAATATTGTAGCTATTGACATGGAATATTTAAAATTAATCAGACATGTGTTGAAGCTATTTTGTATTGTGCTAATCATTGAGATCCACATGCAAGCATGCATCATCCACACTTAGTGTTATTATGGAGCTTTTGATAATCATTGGTAAATTTTTGCCACTATTGAAGATTAAAGACTTTTAGAACAGCCCCGCTGCAGCTGTCTATGCGGCCCAACAAAAGGGATGAAGAAAAATCAAACATGCTAATTTGGTTCAGCAAAATGCCTTTGCCCCAACATTTTCCAAAGGATGTTGAGGCTGGTAAAAGGCACAGCAGAGCCTAACAGCTGCTATTGATTGGCTAGATAGTTTGATTGGTCCGGGTGGGTTGTTATTAGTAGTCTTCCACTTGTTTGGAGTCCCAATTTTAGTTTTATGGGTGAGCTTGGAAAAAGGTAAGTAACCAAGCTTGGATGCCAGAAATGTTTTTGCACGGTCACATACTAAGCACCACTGGAGCTGAAGCATAAGATTCTTCATTGCACTCATAGAAAATTCTTAGTGTATTTGAAGGGTACATTATTTCTATGAATATTCCTCCCAAAAAAAGGTCGAATCTTATGCTCACTCCTTAATGGCCGAGGAAGTATGCGTATTTTTGGGTGTAAGGTCTCTCCCACTATAGATTTAAGAACCTTCCCCCTCCTATGACTGGTAATCTACAAATGCGTTGATTCATGATAACTTTGGTGTCATGCTTTCCAAATGTAGGGTTGGATTCAATTATTGTCTTGTCCTAAGCCCCTTATTTTGAGAAATGGCCCCTCCTTGGGCTTTAGGTTCCACTTCAAATTTAATATGCAAAATGTATTTATGGATTTTTCTATAAAGGAAAAGTTTGGTCAAATCCTTCATTCTAAAAGGCAAGGTCGACAATAGCCCTTCACCTCTAGGTATAAGTAGGAGTAGGACATATCATGACAAGAAGATCATCATAAGAGGGAAAGAATTTCGTTTAATCCAAAACATCATATGAACCACCATTTCTTATTTTTATGAAAGAATGATGATTCTTTATAATTATTGTCGTAGGCAAAGTTCTAAACATGGGCCAAATTGATTCCAAGAATTTGGTTTTGTTTATGTTTGGAGCTTGGGTTGGTAGTGTATTGAGATGAAGGGCAAACACTAACATTGCTAGTACATAGACATCATCCTATACACCATGGAAGTATTTTTTTAATTTAGAGGCCACATCACAAAAGTGCAAGGTGATGGGAGCTAAGTATGTGCAAACAAATGGAGTGGATATATCCTAACCTTCTCATTTTGAAGCTGATTTTAATTTAAAGTAATGTCCAAGTGATGAAGAGTTTCATATTATTATGTTGAAGCAATGGTTGGAAAATTTGATTTTAAAATTCAAATTAATAGAAACTGCAAGTGAACAAAGTTAATTAAGTTCATGGAAATTTTGAAGTATCAATTTGAAATCAAACCACTGGCTAAAGCATGGCAATTGTGTGGAGGCATCACCAAGTGGTATGTCAATTGACCACATGTCATGCAACTTTGACAAAAAGTTCTTGTGGTTCCTTCAAGTGTTGCAATTTGCCAAAGGGGATTTTCCAAACAAAAGAATATTAATAGCCACTTGCAAGCTTCTTTGAAAATGGATACTTTAGATGTTTTGATGCAAATGTTATTATGTAATAAAGTTGGAGAATATAGATTAGAGACGAAAAGGAAAAAATACTTGTAACCTCTCACCAAAAAAAAACACATGACCTATCAAAAAAAAACACTACTGAAAGTGAACAAGCACCCATTGCAACACACCATTTTGGAGGGTATGGTGGATAGATAGGACACATTATTCCATTGGGTTCCAATTCCTAGCTACAAGACTTATCCATTATACAATAGGTTACAATATGAAACTTGGCATCAATTGGGTTTGGTCTCATCCAAAACTAAGTCATAAACAACCTTCCAATGCAGGTGTGCTCATGGCTTCCAATAACCTACCTACAACTATGTGGAGTGGGTCCAACTTATTTCAATGTCTCAAGTATTTAGGGTACTTTGCCTATTGTGCATGGGATGAACTTTGATGAATTTTAATAGCACTCATGCCATTTGATTTATGACTTTGATTTTGTCATCCCCAAATATTGTACCTCACATTGAGGTTCAGCATTAAGTAATTCCCAAAAGGAAAATGTCAACAGTTGTTTTTAGGGGTGATCTTTTTTGGAAATCTAGGGAATTGAACTCGTAATTTGATTCAAGTTGAAGACTAACCCTACCACTAGTCTATCATTTTATATTGTGAAAAACATGTGCACCTCTTGTCCTTAACATTGACTTTTGACATTTTGAAAAATTAAAAATGGAGTTATTGAACCATTTTTGTTGAAAAGATTAATTATTTCAACAAAAACTATCAAGTGTTTGTTATGGATATGGTATAAGAATAATCAAATGAAGAATTACATATCTATTGGTCAATGTGTGTTATCAATCCAAATAAGAATGGAGGAAGTGCTTGAAACAAATTACATGTGAAGTAATGTTCATTGGTTGTGGCAATAATTTAGTGTAGAAATTCAACACTTTTGGTTGGATTTCCCTAACTTTTGATTATCTACAATTGTGCACTAACCTAAATAAATTGACATGACATACAAATGAATTTTACTAGTCTAAACTATAGTTTTGATCGGAAATGAACATTTGTCCATTAGGTTATATGTCCTAAAATATATGTAATTCAAAATATTGAAGGGACAGAAGGAAAAGTTGGTGCCCAGAATTTGGCATGCAATTGATGGTTCAAAGGTAAAGTACCATGAGAGAAGGAAAATTTGGGCCAACCACCTACAAAATTTGAATGCGTTTAGCAAATTTTGTATTAGAAAATTATTTAAATTGGTCAATGTTTACTTGTGGAAAAAAGATTAGTCTGAAAATGGAGGAAACTGTTTTAGAAATGGAGGAAGGAGATCTCAACAATGACAAATAGGGACAATGATGTTCAGGGGAGATGAAGAGGACAGGGGAGGAGAGGGACATGGTAGTAGACAAGACAAAGCACTGGAGGTATTTCAAGCAAACATGTGAGTGTGGTTTTGAGGGAACTTTTGGAGAGCTTGAGAGGAGTGAAAACTTGAAGGGTTAGCACTACAAAAGAAACAATTTTGATCATGTAAATGTTGCAGTTGTTTTTGTTGAAGTGAAAGTAAGTAATGGGGAGGTAGGTTGTGGGTATGTTGTGTATTTAGTTAGGAGAGTTGTTAAGATTCATGCATGTATTTTGTGTATTTTGTGGGTTGTTTGTAGTTTAGTGGAGGAGTAAGAGGTGTTTTGGTGACAAAGAGGTCTAGTGGAAAATGCCTTCCAATCAAAATCAGCTACGGTGACCACTCTTCGATTGGTTGTCAAGTAGAGAAAGAGCCACATGCTAATAAGGTTGAATATGCTAGCTCTATCTGTAATAGAAGGTGCCAAATTTCTTTAGAAGACCCAATAGTCTATCAATCCACATTAAAGGTCATGATGTATAGAGGGCCATGGTCCATGTTGGCACAATTACAAATTAATTCGATGATTTCATCCCAATTAATTGTTGAAAATGAATATTGCAATCAAATGCACCAATTATGGCATTTTTTCTTTGAACAATGGTAGTCCAAGTCATAAATAAGGAAATGGAAATGGGTGAAAGATGAATAAAAAAACAATAAAAATTGCAACGATACTAGGGGATGTGACATGTATCATCATGCAAATCTCTAACATTGGGTGAAATGGGGATAGATTCATTATAGTGAAATGTCTTTAGACTTGATGAATAAGGACTTCTTGTTACTAGTGCTTTCAGGAATATGAATGTTAGGTGTTAATTATTGTATATAACCAAAAGAAGGATTATTTAAAATCAAATTTTAAAATATTTATTTATAAATCTCAAGATTTATCTTTCCAATTTTCTTTCATAGTAAAACTTTCCATTAAAAACACATGTTGAAAATGTTCAACATTGTTTTTCTTTAATTAAACACGATTTGAAAGATTAATAATATAAGTTAAATTGTGTAGCAAAATTAAATTTATGAGAAGATTTTTTCCATAAATGACTTAATTTTTTGTCAATTATGTTTAATTTATGCCCCAAAGTTCATAATATGCTCCCTAGGGTGCTTGCAAATAACACTTCAATTTTATCCCATTATATTGTTTGACCACAAGTCTTTTCCCTTTCTAACCAAAGGGGAGACACCTGATTTCCTCCTAAAAACTTCTATACAAATTGAATTGAAAATTGCAATAACTATAATTGTATCACATAATATATTTCAACCAAACATTTAAAATAAAATATATATAACACAATACATATGGAAAAATTATATTTTAATCTAAAATAAAATAACTCCCTTGCTTCTCACTCTAAAAGCCAACCTGAAGTTCAAAACCCATTGAAGTATTTACTAAAGTGTTGTTTTTTTGTCAATCTTTTCATATCAAATTTTGGTGAATTTCAAACCAAAAAGTGTCAAAATTAGTTGAATTGCCACTCCCAAAAAAAAGATTTCCAAAAGATTCCCAATTTGTTATCAAAAATAGTGAAATTTTGCTAAAGGTTAAAAGAAACATGGCCCCTATACCCTTGTCCCAACCCTAAAACAAATTAAAGATAAAAATGTGAATGAAACTATTTTTTTCAATTGTGTTGTTCCCCCCACAAAAAAAATATAAATATTTGCAAAATATTTTTGTGGATGTTTTGCAAAATAAATTGTGTTTGAAAAAAATTGGTGCATAAGAATTATGATTAATTTATGAAGGAAAATTGCTTTCTTGTTTTGATTGTCACATGTTTCAATATACATCAAATTTATCATGGTTTTTTGGTGATGAATTTTCACAACTTGGCAAATTTAGATTTAACTTCTAAATTTTTAAAATTTTTTGAAATAAAGACATTTAAATTGCCATGTTTAGACCAGTGTTGGGTGAAAATTTTAAAAATCACCACTTCCGAATATTTCAAATTAGAGAACTTATCGATTCCGAGCATTTCAAAATTAGAGAACTTATCGGTTCCAAGTATTTCAAAAAATCAGAATCAAAGAACTAATCAATTTTGGGTATTTAAAAAATGTGAAAGAACCACAATTCTTTGCTAATTTTTTCCAAGTTCTTTGATTTTCAAAATTTTGGTCAAATAAGTTTGAGGGGAGGGGTTGAACACAAAATGAGAACCCTCACCTATATAGCTAGTTTGATAATCGAAAAAAAACTAGTGTTGTATTTAAGAACAACCTAACATTAGTTTGTAACTAACACCACCCTAACATTAAAAAGTTTCATAAGTGACATTTTCATAATTCTTAATGAACATCAACCTCCTTCACTTTACACCAACCTATCCACACCATGATGATGAATTGAAATTAAATTAATATTTCTCACTTTTGTTGTCCCCACCCAAACATGTAACATCATTAAAGACATGATGCATTTTTTTTACATCATTGGAATTGGCAATGGCTAACATGCAAAAGAAGTAGGGGAGTAGTAGAAGGAAGATGCATTAAGGAGAATTTTTTTGTATTATGAAGTAGAAGTAGTAGGGGAGTAGTAGAAGGAAGATGCATCAAAGAGAATTTTTTTGTATTGTGAAGTAGAAGTAGTAGGGGAGTAGTAGAAGGAAGATGCATTAAGGAAATTTTTTTTGTATTGTGAAGTTCTTGTGTGAATTTATGAGATTTCTTGCTTTTTGGTTTTTTTTCATTTTTTTTTAAATTGGAGAAACCTTGATTGTTCATTGTCTTTTTCTCTATGTTGTCACTATTCTTCCATCTTTATTATTCTTGAGGTTGATGGGTAGAAAGCACAATATAAAGGACGAGGAAGAAGATTAGGAAAAGGAGAAGGAAAGAGGCAAAAGTAAGTGGCACAAGTCTAATTACAAGAGCCATTGTAGTGGTCATCATTGATCGGAAAAGCAAGAAAGGCGGCACAACATATTTTCTAACTAGTTTATTATGGCTTGTTCACTACAATCATCAAGGAGAGATAATGCTCAAGTGACATTAGATGTTTGGTGATTCTTGAACTTTCACAGGTGAGGAAGCTACTTCAAGATGGACAACAATGATAAGGATGAGCTTGAATCAAGTTTTGCAACAACAGTTTTACGTCCTTGCTTGACATGTCGAAGGCTCATAGGGTGTCCAAGAAGATAATGTGCTAGCACATACAGGAAATGGTTGATCTAGTCACAAGACTTGGAAATACTTTGACAAAGGAGGTTATTATTTTGGATGGACCAAGTTAGGATACATCAACAAATATCTTTGAGTCTAGCCCACCTTCATCAGCATCCAATGAGCCAAGTCAGTGTAGTGACCAACATCCAATAGGCCTAGTTAAGGCTATGACTTTGAGACAAGCCTTAACCAACAAAATTGTGAAGATTAAAAAAAAATGGGATGTAAGCCAAGTACCCATCAACATTCAAGATTATATGTTACATTGGTTGTTTGGGTTATTACAAGAGGAACCCAATGTTCTTGAGGATGGGAGATTTGATTATGGTGCCTTGCCAATTAATAGACTGTTGACACTAGTTAGTTTAAAGTTGGGGCTAACTAGGCGGTTTTCATTACCAACTTCATGGAAACAACTTCAACATTTGTATAAGGAGTTGGGGCTTGTAACAACAAAAAGGTGGCAATTGTGCATTGGGTCTACACAAGCACCACATGATCTTCATTTGATGTCCCTTAGTGTAGAGGATTTGTATGAAGGTTTTGAAGTTGTGCGCTATGAATGTGGGCCTAACTCAAGACAAAAGTTTAAGAAGGACTACCTAGGATGTTTTCAAAGGTGCTCAATTTGCTTATAAATGAGGAAATATGTATTAACCTATGATTACATGCATATCGGACCTTTGTTAACAAAGTTGTGTTGAAGTAGGAAGACTTGTGAAAGGATGTTGATGACATGGAAGGCTAATGACAAGTGGTTGGGAAAAGATCCCAAGGTTTTGCTAGAAGTTATTGAAAAACATTTTGATGGTAGCAAGTTTCATGAGCATCATGCATTTTGAAATCTTGGAAAGGAATGGGACACCCTTGTAATTTGTTTTAACACACTATGAAAAAAAAAGGTGTTTTATGACTCACCTTACAATTCATTGTATTTATACACTGTGAGTGTTAACTAACAAATTACATGAGTTGCAAGGTTACAATTCATCGTATATATGGTGCAACTCATTAATGCAATCCTATCAAAACAACTCAATTTTAGCTACTGTGCAACTCCATTATAACTACACCCATAATATCATGTTGATGTCATTAATTGTCATCCATCCATTAAAATATGACACATGGCACTTTGAATATTTTTGGACATATATATATTTAAAATGTTGATCTCCATCATCCATTATGATTGTTAATGATGGTTCGAAATTGAAACATATGATGTAATAAAAAATTTGCCACATGGCATATTAATTGTATTTTGGGGAAAAAATTTGTAAAAAAAATCTATTTTAGTAGCTAGGGTTTAATATTTAATTGTTCTTTAGTTGCAAATTGAGTTACAATTATAAGAAGATTTTCCCACATGTTTTATGTTCATTTTCCATTATGTAAATTATAAAATTAAATTGGTAATTATATTATAATTAGATTTTTGAATTTATTATTTAATATTAATTATTTTAATTAATTAAAATTTCAGATAACTCATTATTGTAATTAAATAAATAATTTTTTATGTAACCAATTTAATTTATTAGATAATTATTTCAAATAATTAATTATTTGACTTCTGATAATATATTATCCAGATTCTTAAAATTAGTCACTTATCATCTGAATTTTTGAATTTATTTATTATTTATTTTAATTAATTAACTAACTAATTGTATGAATCAAAATAATTTATAATTCATAATAATTAATTACCTGTTTAATTAATTATTTGATAATAATTAAATAAATCACATATTCATTAATAATTAATAAGTAATAAATTATTGAAAAAAATTCATTAATAAATATTAAATATTAAATATGAATTTGGGTAGTAAACATTAAGGTATAAATAGGCATATCCATATGTACTCTAAATTGAATTTTCAATATAATATACACATTGATTTTAGTTTTGCATTTAAATTAGTTATATGTATCCAATTAATTAATTAAGTAACTAGTTCAGATTATTAACAATTTGGTAATTATTAATGAATTAGTAATTATTTGAAATAATTGATCTAATTCATTATGAAATATCCCTAACTTGGATAAATATATATCTGATTATTATTTAATAAGTAATTAGTTTTCTAGTTAATGTAAAATTAATTATATGACTTACACTTATTTATTGATATTAATAGTCAATTATTGAATATAATCAATAAGTTCAAAATAAGTAAATGTATTAGGGTCCAACCATATTATAAGGAACCACATCCACCCTTTAGGACGATTACTTTTTTGTTGTTTTTTAAACAATATTTTTAGAATCTTTTAATACATCTTTCAAAAGAAATAATTAAATTTTATTTATTGATATTATTATGATAAGGTGTATATTAAAAAATATGCCAAAATATGTCATAAATGTTTTTTTTTCAAATTTTTCTTTTAGTGTCAAATTTATTTTTAGACAATTGTTGCAAGTATTTAAAGTGTAAATTGCATATTTTTTACTCATTAGATTAATTCCAAATTTTTATGATATGTATATAATGTATTCACAATAACATTATATATATAATATTTTTAATATAAAAAATTCAAAAAATTAAATAGTGATTATGACTGCTAATGGTACATGTTAATATGATTACATTCATCAAACATAATTAATATTTAATAGTGAAATTATTGAAAAAATAATTTTTTATAAAATATTACATATGAATACATGTATCTTTATTAAATTATAAATAATTTCACTATAATCATAACATACTTGAACAATAATATTTTAATAATTGCACACTAATGTCCTTACTAATTGTATTAATGGGAATCATAGTCAAAAATTAATTGCAAATGTATGCCCTGATGGGTAGTGAAAATGTGGACACATGGTATGATCACATGTATATACATTGTACAGTAGTTGCAACATAGTTGTTGCTTTAGTGGCACATTTACCACTTGCAACTATAATACAATTAACTAACCTTCTGATATGGCAATTTATTTGTTAATACCTTATATTTCCAAGGAGATAATTGCACAATAGTTGTAATATCTAAGGGATAATTACACAATAATTGTATATGAGTTGTTTTTTGAGCTTTAGTTGTAGGGTGGTGTGGTTTTGATGGACACGATTTCTCATAATTACAACAGATGTTCCCATTCTTTTCGAACATTTCTTCCAACTCAAAAGTGTGAAAAATTGGTTTAACATTGGGATTCAAATCCAAAGTATTACAAGTTTCCATGTTCAAAATGTTCAACTCTTATCCATGTTCAAAGGTGCATGTTGAAAGTAAGTTTCTATAACATTTATGTTTTAATAGAGTTTTTTTAAGTTTTGAAAAATATAATTTTCCTCAATGGCTTCCAATTGTATAAATAATTTAAAACTGGAAACCAAAGCTAAGGAACTAGTAATAATCGATTGTCAAAGATTTGAGAGGATCTGATAAAAAATAAACAAAAACAATCAAATTCAATGTTGCTTGTCGTGCACTAATATATTGTGTGTGTAGATGTAGGGCAATCCACTAAATTTAAAATTCAATGGATGTTCCATTGTGATGGATTTTCTTTTGCAAAAACAAGTCTAAAAATTTGTTGGACAGTGGATTTGAACATACTAAATTGTGGAAAAGCAAACACATTAGATCCTATTCCTATTATGTTCATTCCATCAAGTTCAAAAAAAAATAATCAAACAAGTTGACCCCCATGTTTTGACATAATTTTTAAAACCTCCTATGATAGACTTAGAAAGGTTGTTTGTAGATGGATTCCCATCCATTATGCATATCTTGTAGAATCAATTAGTGAATGTATGTTTGCTGAATTGCCTTCAAGTTTGGCTACTTTGCATGACATAGTGATGGTATGGACTGGTGATCATCATGCCCAATGTAAAGTGGGGGCAGTGAAAAGTGGGGCGTATTTAGGGTACTAGGTTACATCAAAATGGCGGCTTCGATTCAGCAATAAAGGTCTGGTGGAATACCATGACAACATAAAACAAAGAAGGCATCCATTCGCCGTGAGACGTGTAAAGGACATGGCATTCTCATTGAAACAATGGTGAGAACTTCCAATGGGTCCCTAAAGGATGAGGTTGGTCACAAAGCGGGCATTTCAGGCCAATCATATCTTTGGAGGTTGTACAACTTGTACGATTTTGACATTTCTCGTGACCTTACATGCAATGTGATGCACACTTTAGCATTGTGTGCCATTAAGAAATATGTCCACATGTTTGTCAAATATGCAGAAAGAAATGGGAAGATAAAAGATTTGGATTTCGTAACACCCACAGGTTTCTTATGCTTTGTAAATGTGTCTACAAATACACTTTGAAAAAACAAGCATGGCTTTATGGAATCATTAGTGCTTGCTGCAGGGTGCCAAAAAGCCCACATTCCAAATGAACGATCATCAGACTGTTCCATAAGCATTAAACTTTAACTTCTAAAATCCAAAGATCCGTATTGCAGTAATTTGTGAGTACAATTCATACGTACACAACTACTACCTTCTAAGAGGGATCTAGAAATGGCTAAAACTGAAAGGACACTAATGAGTTTCTCAATTTTTTCTTTAACAATTAAGATGCTCCTGGTAAAGGGGGCTGGCCGCATGGGAACAAACTAAAATCTCTATCCAGCTGAGATTTTAGTGTTCAATAAGTTACTGAAATGTGGGCGGAAGAAATCAGTACCAATGACTTTTCTTTTAAGTGTTGGACAGCCACTTAAGTAGGTCCAACATTTCTTAAGAAGAACACAAAAATCCAACATTTCTTAAGTGTTGATCGACCATGTCATCAGTTTTTTTTGGTGGAAGAAATCAACATCTGACATTAGGCGTTTGCTAGCCAATTTTTACCGAATCATCCATATCAAAATGGTAATTAGTTAAGTCCATTGTTTTCACCAGTTTGTGAAAAAAAAATCAGTAAATGGAAAGAAAAAAAATTTAGTGATTTTTTAGGTTTTTTTCCATCACTTTTTTTAATAAAAATAATTAAATTACTAGTCACATCTAGACTTCAGCACTTCCTAGGTGGCCACTTATAGTAGCACTTTTCTTACAGCCCACCTAGGACAGTTAGCATTTAATGCTGAGTATTTCGCCAATGGATCTACTGGGTTAATTTGAAAAAAGAAAAATGGTGGTTAAGTCATAACCAATTTTCTTTTCGATTTTTTGATTTTCAATTTCAATGTTGCCACACTGGTGATCATCCACAAGGAGATTTAGCCATATTTGGCTATATATATCAAGTATGAAAGTAAAAATTTATTTAAATCCTCTTATATCCTGGCTACTTGCTTGAACAAGTAGAAACATGACAATTTTTTAGAATTTCTTTTCAACTTTTGGCGATTCAAAAAAAAGGAATATTTCATAGTAGTTTTTTGAGAAAAAATTCACCAAATGACAAAAATTCTCCACAATAATAAATGTTGGTCATAACCAGTGTGTTGACCAATTATTTCCTTTCTTAAGAACCATAGGGTAGGTTTTTAAAGAAGTTTTTTCAACCCACACAGGTTATTAATATCAATTTTTTTGTTGTTGGGTAGGTTATAAAAAAGGTAATAACTATTGGTTATGCATAAGGGTAAGTTATCAAATAATCAATTGATAATGACATGTTTATCCTACCAGTTATTAGCCAGTCATAAGGTTTTAAAAAAAAATAAATTTAAATCTCTGTTTTTTAATTTTTTGTATTAGTGCTTAAAGATAAGCTACCCGGCTGATAATTGGGTCATCTAGGTAGGTTATTAGATTTTTGAAAATTCAATAGGTCCAGGTGATTATCAATTTAACTGGTTATTGAAAAATCAAGAACCAGCTGATAGGTTATTAATAACCAACTTGATAACCAGGTTGATAACTAGGTCAAAACTCAATAACCGGCCAACACTGGTCATAACCAGTCTTCAAGACACATCTGGTGTTTTCACAAAAACACATATATCAGAGCTTTAAGGTGGGCTCTTTGATTGGTAACTTCATTTGCTTTGGATTTTTGCTGACATTGAAGTTATCATCAGCTCCTAGAAGCTCCCCAACCGCCTTCTCTTTGCTTGAGGATGTGCTGTAGATGGTCACCTTCATAAGAAAGGCCTTGCCAAACTTGACATCCATGCGGCCTAACACTCCCAAACCCATCACTCCAAACTGCTTGCGTGACAACTCCAGCTAGTAGAGTGCTTCCTGGGACTATAAACTGTTATGCCTGCACACAGCAGCGGTGCTGCTACATCCAGTGACAAGTTTGTAGGCATCTTCAACACAAATCTCACCCCACCCCCAGATCCATGCCTGAACATAGTAAAGATAATTGTGACTTGGAAGCAATTCCTTAGATCTCCAGGTCTAGATTTATTTGCTACCAAGAAAGACATTTATAGTCTAATTTTCTATAGGGTTATTATTATTATTAATAATATTTTATTTTCAATTTTGTCAAGTAGCTGGACTGGATGTTTGCCAGCAAAGTAGAATTTTTTTACTATCCTGCTTTGTTCTTCTGACCTCTAAGACTTCATAGTCTAAATTAGTGTTTTTTTTTCCAAAATCCCAAGGTCTGTTTGATTGCTACAACAAATATGATAGGGAGGTAGAGGTGGCAACTTTGAAATGCAAATGGTAAGTGGCACCAGTTAGGATGGATTATACAGAGGCAATTTCCAGCTACTTATGCATTTAGGTGGTTGAATATGAGGGACGATGCAAGATATGAACTGATAATGTCAATTGGCAAAACCAATTTTTCAGTGTTAATTTGTATGGCAATCTAATGCTTCAAAAGGCTTGTAATTTGGTGAACATTTTAGATTTCTTTAAATCAAATGGTGATTTAGTAAACTTGGATATTGGACCTCAACAACAAAACTTAGAACTAAAACAAGCATTAGAACATAGCCTCGAAGAAAACAAATAAACAAAACTAAGAAGACAAAATCATAAAAGCACAATGGACGGGGGGATCAAACCCCAATCCTTTTGGATCCTACCCATTGCAGCCCAGTTGAGTCCTACACAAGCCACACACATTAGAACCAAACTTGCATGTCCACATTAGTATGTAGAACAATACAAAATGCAATCCAAATTGCAAAACACCAATGGAGTAAACCCAAAATCAACAACAACCCAAAAACAAAGTCAGAATAAGGAACTTTGATAAAAAAAGTGTTCCAAGAAGGGATATAAAAGTGGGAGGGAAAGCAAACCTCTGAAATTTTTTTAGGGTCATGAATGTTGCCAAAAATTGGCATACATTAGAAACCAAGTTAAGGTGTGCCAACTACCATCTTATATATTAAAGCAACAGTGGTGTCTATTTGTCTGTCTGTCTGGGCAGTGCCTGGAAAATTTTTGGAGCTTCCCCAGATGTAACTGACTCCAGAGAATGTCTGTCTGTGTGGGCAGTGCCTAGAAAATTCTTGGAGCTTCCCCAGATGTAACTTCCCCAGATGTAACTGACTCCAGAGAAAAAAGAAATCAGGGGCAGTCTAATTTTTTGAGGCAAAAGATTTGGTAGACTAAAAAATATATATTTAAGCCATGGACAGCCTAGAATCTTTTTTTTTTTTTT
>Ga0209611_10006758_pt1 | contig 18629 bp, 15 predicted proteins | sample S1TSphgellanicum_3_FD_187693 | JGI IMG/M metagenome (GOLD analysis project Ga0209611, IMG submission 187693) | Host-associated microbial communities from peat moss isolated from Minnesota, USA - S1T2_Fc - Sphagnum magellanicum MG (SPAdes) (version 2) | ecosystem: Host-associated > Plants > Peat... | reverse complement strand
CCACAAACTCTCAAATAATTCTCTCTACATTTTGGCCCACTCCACCTCCCTTCACATAGCAGGATCCTAGAGAGCTTAGGTTACCTGACACAGCACCCATGCCTGAAGGCTTTGCTCCTCGAGCACAGGTATGCTGCATTTGTGGTTTGATCTCTCCATCGTAGAGTCTCAGTTTCACTCCAAATAGGCTGCTCTGCAATTGATTGAATTTCTTTGCATTTTTGCAGTTCTGCTGCATACAGCATATGTCAGGTTCCGATTCAAATGGAAACATATTGTTGGGTCCACAGCCAGTTGCATGACTATAAACCCTAACCAATGCGCACATGAATTGCTGCTAATCTGGTACTACATTGACAGCCGGAAGCTGGGGGAAAAAAAAAATACTTGAATCAATCAATTCATCGCCAGAGCTTCGCGTCTCCCACCTCAAGAGACTTGTCTACAACCGAAATCTCTAAAAAAATCATAAAAAATAGAAATTCGAGACAGTTTGATCATGCGAAGATAGCCGACACCTTCTCTTCATCGTCACCGGCAACGAGAAATCGTTACGAGTTTCCGGAGAAGCGCGGAGTCAAGCACCTGGGACACGGTCGGAATGCAGGACTGCCGCACCGGAAGACGCCAGATGACGAATTTGGAATGCGCAGCGGCTACGGTCCAAGGCGAAGAGGGTTGGTCGAGGAGCAGCAGGGCGCGGGCATGATGATGATGATGTCCGGGAGGCAGCGGCGGGGGCGGCGAACCCCCGAGTGCTTGCAAAGAATGAGAGCGCATCGTGCAGGCCGCACCCGCATGCCCCAAAGCTCGCCACTTGTGTCCTATAACAGCATTACTCCTCTGTTGGATTTTGAATGGAAGGCGGTTTGCATTCTCATCGTGCTCGGAGCTCAGTGGCGATGGCGGACTCGTCGAAAGGAGAAAGACGACCTAAATTCTTTTACACAAACACTCCTTTCTGTCAATAAAACTTGCTCTCCCCTTGCTCTGACAACACGGTCAAAAGGTAATTTGTATTTTCTTTCCCTACCCTGTTTTCTTTCCCCTTTTGAAGGAATGAAAGGCCCACAGAGAAAAACGAATGGCAGAGCGACTCCGGTTTCCAAGACCAGGAATTTTTTGCATTAGAGAATCTACTGCAAAAAAAAAGCACTCATCTTGCACTGTTTTTTTGGTTCTCCTTTGCATTAGAAAATCTACTTGCAAAAAAGCCCTAAACCCTAAACCCTTCCACTGTTCTTTTCTCTCTTCTTCTTCTTCTTCCTCCTCTCCTTTCTGATGTCTCTTCTTGTTCTTCTCTCTCTTCGTTTTCCTTATGTTGGTAGCAATTGTACACATGTTATCTACAGACAAGGCCAACAACGTGATGTCCTGAGAACCCCAAAAAGGGAACTAGACATGTTCTTCTTGCAGCTTTTTATTGCAAGTTCCTTTGAAAATTTGGGGGAGAAATCTTACCCCAAGGGATATCCCACACAACAACCCAAATGAACAGTTCTCTGCAACTTTGCCAAAGTTGTCTGATATACAATTTTTCTGAGCCTAGAAAACAGTGAATTCTGAGTTGCCCTACAATAATGTATGGGCTAGCTTCTGGATGCATGACTTGTGTGGAAATGACTTTTTGGCAGGGATTCTGTGCAATTTATAATGTGGTGACCAATAACCTTGTGTACCTATGTCATGACAGTAATCTGATTCTATGGAGTCTGTCCAGGTTTAGCACCAACCTTACAGTAAACACATTCTTGCAGAGTTGTATGCTTGGAGCCATCACACTTCATGGGTCTTGAGGAAAAGTGTGGATTATCATATGCTCCAATCTTGCCTTCTCTTTGTTTAAATCAAATTCACATATACAACTTCACACTGTTTGGTGCTCTCATTCTGGAAGTACCATTTCTCTGATAGGTATACAATCCAATAAGAAACCCAAAGCATCAAGGTGCACATTTGATGCCCCATGTTCTTTATCTGCTCATGTGACCATCCTCTCAACAATCCAGGTCATACTGGGGTGTACATAGCCATGTCCTCAAGTCAGTGAAGTTTGTTTCAAGCATTGTTGTCCATCACCCGAAATGGTAATGCTGACAAATTATCCCACCCACCAAGAAGATTTAAAGCAGATTATTTGGCTACCCAAAAATTAATGATCGCAACTAGGTAGCAGTACACTCAATTGTTGTGCTGACTGCCAACTCATATCAAGATTACATTCTGAAAGCTTTACCTTAAATCAAGTTTTGTGCTGTCTGATGTATGGGTAACAATGTTCACAATCCTTGAAAGAACACAAATGGAGTGTATTGAAGATTCTTTACCTATGCTGGATTTCTTGGGAGCCAGATGTTTTGTGACTGAGGACAAAGCAGCTGTTGCAACTTGTTCTGCACTGATCCAAAATTGCTGGGTTTGTAGAGCATTTTTCTGAGCTGAGCTATCATCATGAGTGGCAAGAGCAGTCGGTTTGTAATTGGTACTTCCTTCCGTCTGAAAGGCATTCCTTGTTGCAGTGGATCCATGCGCCTCACAAACAGGACAATACCTGCATCCTTTGCCTCTCACAACCCTAACTGTTGCCCAAGGGTATGTCTGCACCCACTCTTTCTTCCATTGCTTAGGTCCTCGAAACCTCTTCTTTTTCCGTCGAATCCCATCATCTTCTGTAGTTGTCAAGGCACCCACATACTCATCTTCTCCATACCCATTCTCACAATTATTGTTTTCCACTCCATGGCAGTTTTTGTTGTTCATGCCATTGTCACCCGCATGACCATAAACATCAATGACATCTCTGTGCAGAGCTGCACCACCGCTACTATCCACTGAGATGTCACGCTGCATCATCGACTGGAGTAACTATGCTTGTGATGGATTCTGATCCATTCTACCAAACAAGAAGATTCAAAATGTCAATCGCAAGCTTTTTTCCACAAAAGACAGTCCAGAATTCTCATGCTTGGAAATCCAACTCCAGCTTCCAATGGCTGTCGGTTCCAAATTCTGTGATTTCTTGAGGATGATTTCTTCACTCCAGTTACAAAAAGATGGATCTATAGTACACAGCAAAATCCCCCGAAAAATAAGAACAAATAAACAACATTGTGCCACCCTCATCACCCTTCAAGGTCTAAAGATGAAGTAAACAAGGACATCTAGTTTTATTGAGGACTTTGAAATTGAGCTTCGATGTGTCATACATATTGGAAATGGCCCCAACTTGTCTTTAGAACTAGCATCATGTTTTTTTTTGGGAGAGTACCAATTGTGATCAAATGTAGCAAATGCAAGTTCATGTTTGTTCATGAAATCCTTGATTTGGGTGCATTACTATGTTTCATCCATAAATTTGTTTAGATAACATTGGGCAATGGTAGGAAGAAAAATCACATCCATACATGTCAAAGTCATTCATGGTTGAAGTCTTTCTTTAAGACTTATGACATATGAAATCAAAACATCAAAAATCATAATGAGATCACACACTAGCAAGGTTATTTTGAATCTCATTTCTTCTCTTTCAAAACCCAATATCATTATCTTAATTTATTTTACGCAATCCATATGTGAATTGACACACACAAAATCTTCATTTTGAAATAGTGAAATGTGAGGCTCCCATTAAAAGTTGTTTGATAAAAATCACAATTATTAAAGTTGCATTCAAAGATGAGCATGAAATAAATAAACTTAAATGGATGAATGCAAGAAAAGTTTATCGTTTACATAGGGAGCAAAACACATTATTTATGTGAACAATGGGTTTTCATGCATGCTACAAAATGAGGAGATGTGTTTTTTAAATGTTTTTCAAAGAAAATAGCCCTACAACATAACAACACAAGAATCTTTCTTAATATCGAGATTAAAATAAAGTTTTCAAAAGGAGAACATCAACCATATGATTTCACAATTGATTTTTAAAAAGTTGCTCAACCCTCCCTTGGATCCATTTATAACTTCACATCACACAATGATCTTGTTGTACCTTTGGGGATACATTATTGATCAAAATCTTTGAAAATTCCAAAAGTCAAAATGATGTCCCAATCCCATTTGTAAAAAAGGATGGTTTTTTTTCAAATTGCATCCATTACTATGGGTTAAACAACAATTGTTGTAAAAAATCTCTAGCTTTCAACGTTGATATTTAATTGTTTGGATCAACTAGGTCATGTGAAAGTGTACACTAAAATTGACTATTGTGGTATTTATAAATTGCCGTGTGAAACACATTATGATCATTTTAAGTATGTTGTGATGACTTTTGACCTTACAAATGCACATTTTATTTTTCAATGTCAATAGGTGATGTATTGTGTGAATGATTTTGAGGTTTGTTACATTGATAATTCTTTATTCATTTCCTCCCCCCCACCCCCCCCCCAAAAAAAAGAAAGAAAACATGAAAGTAAAAACAAGGTAATAGGAGTCAACGTCACTTGCTTGAACCATCGTGATTAGTCACAACTAGTTGATGTGACAACACAAGACTAGTCAAGAGGTTTGACACAATGTTAAACAATATTGTTTAAACAATTTTTTACATTGTTTCATAGTTTTGAAAAGTATTAAGTTTTGATTTTTTTAATGTTAAAAAATATTTTATATTAATTGGATTCCTTTTTTTTTCATTTTTTTTAGAGTGCAAAGCAAATGAAGAGCTGGCTACTATGTCCTATTACACTCCTTTTTTTGTTACATTAACAAAACGCATAACAACCCACTATTTGTGAAGTAGACAGTGAAGTTTATATTCATTTTTACCCACAATCAAAAAGACACAACCAACTTATATTCACTTGAAATAGACTCCATTTTTATTATGAAAATATTCATAAGCAAGAAGATACATCCACAATATCAAATTAGTGGGATAAATGGTTATGAACTTTCAACACAATTCAATTCAATGTTATTAGAATTATTTTAAAATTACATTAGTTGTAAAGTGAAGTATGGGAGAACTACATGATAGACATATTGGGTGTATAAGGTAAGATTAGCTTGCAACTTGTAGGGGCCATTATGTTTCATTCACAAGTGAAGCAAGAAGGTACAAGAAAAAGTGGATCATTTGAAAACTCTATCCTGAAATTAAAAATAAGACTTGCCAATTGACATGGTAAAAGTGTGTTTGATTAGTACGAGTGTTCATTATGTAATGGAATTGGTGTTGTGAATAATTTTTTTGTGTATTATGTGCCTTTTTGGACAATGGAAATGAATAATTACACACCACAAAAAAAAAAATTTAGAGTGGCAAGTTTTTCGATACTTAATTTGCATTGGATAATGCTTGCAACAAATCAAGTTAAAACTTTGGCCATTTTTTAAATGAATTTACAAACTTTTGCATAGAAGATATGGATTTAAAGAGCAATTGGATTGATTTATTTATTGTATTTTTGCAACACCATGACAACTAAAAGAGGTGTTTCAACAACCATATTGAATAACTTAGTTGAAAAATTGGTGATCTTTCATTATTGATATAGGTTGAATTTTGTTTCCATTGCAACAAATCAAAAGCTTTAGTGAAAAACCAATGCCACTATGAAATTGTCCAAGTCAAATTTTTTAAGAAATGCAGTTTCATGGTTCCATATTCTAGAAATAAACAAGCATTTAGATTTTGTTATTAAATACAAAATACCTTGAAGACTTAGAGGATGTGGGAAACTCAAATCCTCAACAAAAGTCTGTGAAGAAAACTATTATTTACAAACACAAATTGTAGATGGTTGCCTAAACATTGCTTTAATTTGCTATCAAAGTTTAATAATTTTGATGAGTTTTGAAAAATGGAATGTAAAAAAAAACACTAAAACAAATGAGAGAAACATCTTCAATTTGAAATTAAAATACATTTTCAAATAGTCTCATAAAAATTAATTGAAAATGATTTCGTAAAAAAAGCCCTATTAAGCTTCTATTTGCAACTCCCACTTTGCTTTGCATTGATAAAACCATTCTTCACACACCATACCACATGTAATATTCTTAAAACATTACTAATCATCCCAACCTTCTAATTTCCCACAACTAATTTCAAACCTAATTCCTCACTCTTCTAAACAACAAATTCAACACAAGGGAAATGTTATCTTTCCTTCACTAGCCAATCGCTTCGTCAATTCATCAATGAGTCCCTCGTATGCACCAAAGTTGACTGGCAAGAGCCACTCACGGATATGAGTATGAGCATTTAGTGTGAGATTCATGTCCTTGAGTAATTCATCGATGTAGTGAAAGGTAAAAGGAATGATGCTCCCTCCACAAGCATGCTTGCCCTTTGTTTGTTTTTCCGTCCATGCTAGTTGCTCAATCACTTCAAGTTGTTGCTTGTTAGGTGATGGGAGTTTCATGCCTCCTGCAAGGAGGTTTGCAATCCATAGTGCAGCAACCTCTGATGAAAGTGGACAAAAAAGTGAAGAGTTGTAACCATTGAAAGAAAGTTGAGGCACATTGATAGGGTGAATATGTCGATAGAGAAGGAAATTTCCTTGATCATCAGTGAGTTGTTTAATGATGTTCATGGAAAAGAATGGCACACTTTGACGAAAGCCTGTGCCACAAATCACAAAGTCTGTAGGAATAATAGTGCCATCAGATAACAATGTGGAAGGCTTGCCATCTATGACACAAAGCTTGACAATATGTGTCCCACGATGAACCTCAATTGCACCCATCTCCACCTTTTCATGAAAGCCATCAGTGACAAGGCTCAATGTGCTTCGAGCAATGTCTTCAAGTGGGCCATCAGGGAGCAAGCCAAGCTTGCGAAGCTTAAGTTGACAAGCGATGATGGCTTGCAGACTGGACATCATCAAATCACGGAGAGGCTTTCCTAGACCATTATGCAGGAACTGCTCAAAGCCATGTGGATGGATGTATTGAAAGAGAGCTTCACCCATCCGCGTAAGAAGAAGGTACTTGAAATTAAGCACCCCACCAATCCACTTGGGAATTTTCCAAATCACTTCATGGGCCACAACTACAACCTTATTGCTTGAAATGTCACTAAGAGCACATGCAACATCACATGCTGACCTGCCATAGCCCACAATGACAAAATGCTTCCCTGTAGCATCACCAAGAAGTTGGTGCACATCAGTTGTGTGAAGGACTTGGCCTCCTGCTTGTTGAAACTCTTCCAAGCCAGAGAAAGTAGGGACATATGGATCAGAAAATATGCCATTTGCAATGACAACATGATCAAATGTCTCACTTTGGGTAGCCAATATTGGCATTGATGAATCCTTGTTGTTATCAGTTTGTCGAGTGCCAATTGTCCAGATGTTGCCAGCAACCTCATCCAACTCAATGGAAACTACCTCTGTGTTGAGTTGCAAAAGAGCATCAAGGCCAAAGTGTTTGACATACTCATCCAAGTACTGATGCACTTGCTCACCAGAGGGCCATTCAGGATAAGAATCAGGCATGGGGAAATCAGAGAAGCAATAGGAGTCCTTTCCATTTTGGGTGCTTAAACCAGGGTACCAACGTGTGCGACTCCATGTGCCACCAACATCAGGGCACTTTTCATAGACTGTGACCTTGTGTCCAAATTGTGCAAGCACCTTAGCAGTGACAAGGCCGGAGAGGCCAGCACCAACGATGGCAACTTTCATGATAATTGGGTGGTGGTGGGAGGGTATGTCCAAGGTTGAGCTGAATAATATTGCTGCAAACACAAATCCTAGGTTGTTAAACATGAACATAGCTGTTCAAAAATCTTCACATGAGTTCTCTAAGAATTCACAACCAAATCACAGAAGCAGATCTGGAGATCTCCTTCAAAGTTCACTCTTTGGCTGGTGTCTGGAGCCACCTGTACATCCCTGAAGATATCTGCAGGGATATGTGGACTGCAAGGAGGGAATTGGAATACATGTACATACCTGTTTCCTTGACTGCCTGCCCTTTGAGCATAAATTTCAGGAACACCTTCTTTGCCGATTCCCTGGAATATTTCCAGATGCATCAAATCTGCTCAAACCAGAAAGCAAAAGTTTTCTGTCAGCATCTGACAACCTCAAAAGAGAGGATGCATTCGACTTAAATAGAAAAGAATGACTTTGACACATTTCAGCTTCCAAATGAGTCGGCCAACAAGCCCATTGCTGGCACAGTGGATGTTGACAGAGGTGGGTCTTCAGAAAAACCATCAAGTTAGCACACAGAGAGACAGAGACAGAGACACACAGAGAGGGAGTATAAGAATAGCAAAACTCAAGGCAGTTGTGTACGTTGGAAATCACAATCTGGGATGAAGGGTTTCCATACAACAGACAACAGAGATATATACATATGTATATATAATCAGAATGAAACAAGATACAGAGATTTATGGGCATGGTCTTTGGGTCAACAAAAGCATATGGATCATAAAGTGATCTCAAATCCGTTTTCACAAAGCTGCCTTATACTCAAGAAAAATGAAAGTGGTAGCAACCATATCTGCAGTCATTAGAAAGCAAAGGAGTCATACTAGAAAGCCAGTCTTAAAATTGCATTGCTGACTGCACCATCACTTTCTGTAAAATGCCACCCTCTTTGTGCATGCACACCTGCACACATATTTTCATTGTTCTCATTAGACACAGTCACTATTCACTCTTGTTCAGATCCCACTTTGAAAACCAACCAGCTCAAAAGATGATCACACTTGCACTACTCTATTATAGACATAAATAAGAGAACTAACTAACCAGGTCTATACAAGCTGACTTCAAGTGGACTACTACAAAAGTTTCTCCAGAGAAGAATGAGTTTCAGCTCAATCCATCAAGAGCGCATTCATGATGTCCATACCCAATCCCTTCTCTGCATTCAGATTTCTAAGTAAGGCACCTTACCCGTTACATTATAAATTAGAAATTTGCTACACTGGGTTGTTGTTTGTGTAACTTCTTCCAAGTTGAACCAACAACCCAGCAAGGAGCTCACTCACTCACAAGAAGAAGCAAGTTTAGTGTCTGCAGTACTGGGTGCAAACAAAAAAAAAAGAAAAAAGCAAGGAGCTGGAAGGTGAGAAACACTGGCAGATTTTTTTTTGGTCTGTGCAGGATGGCCAGGTACAAGCTTTCGTGCCAAGGAAACCAACCAAGCCTGTCTGTTGCTGGCCTAGCTAGCTTCTTGTCCCTTGTGCAGCTGAGATGTGTGCTTGTGGGGGAGCTGCTGCCAAGTGCTGCCAAGCACCACCATACTTGCCTCTCCTCAAGCACCCATGGCTCCTCTTCTCTAGCAACAGATAGGAACAGACTTTGTCCTCTTCTCTGCTTGTGTTTTTTTTTTAGTACTATAGTCTGAATGTACATTCTCTCTCCACTCTCAATAAATTTCCATTTTGACCCAAAATTCTCAGTAAAATGTACACTTGAAATTCTTGGACACCAACCCCACTTAACCCCCTAAATGCCCCAGAATTCAGAAATACACTGAAAACTGGACCAAATTGGTCTACCATCATGGAAACTCAAATGGAAGCTTCATTGTGTAAACTAAAGGGCAATTTTACACCGAACAAGGTGATTTTACACCGAACGATTAGATGAATTAGCACCCATTGTTGGTACCTAATTGTTGAGTGTAAAACCGTCCCTTAGTTTGCAATTGTTGGTACCTAATTGTTCTGTGTAAAACCGGCCCTTAGTTACAATTGTTGGTACCTAATTGTTCTGTGTAAAACCGTCCCTTAGTTTACACTTGTTGATACCTAGCGTAGTGGCCAAATTAAGTGCCCCAAAAATGTTAGACTTGAACTTGGAGACCTTGATTTAGTCTAAATGTGAGATATATTTGTATTATTTAGAAATAATAATATAAATGGGGGTTTTGGGATTGTTACCATGGTAGCAATGTGGGGTGCTGGTTCACCCAAGGTGGGCCTAAATGGCCTAGTAGGGAAATTTTTAAATCACTAGTTGATCACTAGTAAACATTGGTTCATAGTGCTGAATTTGGGCTTTTGCTTTGGGTTTGTATTAAGTATATATGGAATGGGCCTGCTGTTAGGGAATTAGGATGTGGACTTTGAGCTATGAGATTCATGGCATGTTAAGTATAGGGAAGAGGCTTTGGTGTTTAGGGAATTATGGTGTGGACCTTCTTGAGCTATGAGGTTGATGGTGCATCAAGTAGAGGGAAAAGGCCTTGGGACGTTAGGGAATTATGGTGAGCTTGAGTGCTTGTTCACTCTGGCCAGCAGCTTTTGGTGGCTTCACCTGGGAACCCCTTAAGTTTATTTTCTTCACAATTATGAGGTTTCCTATGGTTTTGTTTCTTTGGTTCAATTCAGGTGTACTTTAGTAACAAAGGTTCTTGGACTATATGGGCTTTGTGTCTCATTCAAAGAGTGCGGTTTCACAAGGTCTTTTTAGGTCAACTGGGGCCAAGGTCATATGGAAAGGTAAAAACTTTTGGAGCATTTGAAAAAGAAAACAGCTCCTCAATGCTCATGTGCTTGTTGGTTGGCTTTGCCTACCAAGGCAAGGATAATGTCCAAATGGATTCAGCAAGAATAATTAATCAACTAATTAAATTTTTTTAATGCACTCGAGCATGATATTTTTCAATGTTTTCAGCCCATAAAATAAATTTATTTAAATTTTTATGTGAATGAAAAAAAGAATAAATTTTCATCCATTTTGATGCACATCATTCATTTGCTACATTTTTTAAATTCTCATTTGCATGTGCCTTTACATGAATTCTTGAATCTCATTTGCCAATAAAGGTCCAATATGCCATTTCGAAAAAAACCTATAGAAATGAAACAAGGTTACCCTTGAACTACTTAAATAGAAATGTTCACAAAAGTCTCTCGAGCTAGTGGGTAATTGGGGATAACAAAAACATTTGATGTAGAGGAATTTGGAAACAATGATCTTCAAAATCAAAACATTTCATCAAATGGGTTTCTTTAGTTTGCATCTTACGAAATCGCTAATTTAAAAGTGAATGAGACTAAAAGACATGCATATCACTACCAAATTTTTAATTTTCAACATTTCATGTAATATTTCTTTTTAAAATTTTTGACAATTAAAATAATAATTTAGTGTCAAATCCATTACGATACTACTACGTAATCTGACAACCCAGACCTTAATGCTTTAGGAATCGGTAAGGCCACCAGAGGATTTTCAAAATGAAGGGCTAGACTCAGTAGCACCCATTAGAAGCTCTGTCTGCATGCATTCCTTGGCGTCCGACATTATATGTGCACATACTACCTATTGCAAGAAGTAACAAAATATTGCCTGTGTTTTTTTCCTTGTCTGCCTTTGGTCCCATCCAAAGAAAGATGGATGGATGGATGGATGATGCCCAAACACACTTTGCACTCGTGTTATGCTTGTTTTGGGCTTTGTATCGGGCACTAGGTGTGTTCATTACAAACCCGAAAGCTGCATAACATGACCCAAAGTGTATCTGGCCACCACCAAACATATCTTGGGTGGGCAAAAGGTCTATCAGGTGAAAAGAAGAAGCAGGCAGTACAAAAGTACTGCTTGCAATAACAAGTATGTGCACATATAATGTGAAGATCAAGGAATGTCAGATAACACATATAGAGCTTTCCATGTTGGGGTTCCTTGAGGCATGTTATTCTCTCTATAGGTGACTTGCAGGACACTTCAAAGTGGTGGGTGACCACAAGCTGGGTCTCACCAATGACCATTATCTGACATAATTGTCACTTGGGTGAGATTCTGCCCCAATTAGTAGGAACTTTGTAGACACTTTGGTAGAGCTCTCCATGCTGTATAATATGCCAGTTATATGCATTGAAATTAACAGCCAACCCTAAGAACCCTTAGGGTGAAGAACAGAATCTCACCCCAGTGACAATTACCACTATAGTTAACTTCTAATTCCTCACTAGCTTGCATGTGCAAAGTAAGTTGAGAGAATGAGGAAACCTACTATGTGTGGTGTGGCCATGGCCTATTCTTACAACAAGTTAGCAAGGTGAAACTAACTTTTAACTCAGTTGAGGTTCATCCATGGCTTGGGTGAATCAACACCCATGTTGGCACTAGTGTTGGGTGATTCTCACTTATTAAAAAAACAAACCAACTAATTTCGGTTTGTATAAAAAGTTTTGAAAAATGGACTAGTGCTTCTTCTTTTTTAAATTTGGGCCCTCATGAATTGGCCATGTATCAAGATTCTTAATTTTTTCATATTCAACCAATTCTCATACACAATGGTTTTCACAAATGCAATAACATGCGGTTTTCACATTTCTAAGTTATTTGATTACAAACATCTCCTTAAAGTAGTAGGCATTCTAGCTAGAGAAAAAAAATTATCCATCTCAATTTGTGATCCAACAAATCCCCAAGATTTTATGAACAAGGAATCCAACTACAAAAAATAGAGTCCCATGTTTATTCCATCCTTTGAAAAGACATTTGATATCTTTAAAATCAACTTGATATTGCTTGACAATTAAATGTTCTTGATTCACTAGCTCCTTTGTTGGCTCACTGATGTTAATTATCATCCAAAAATATCCAAGTTGCAACGTTCATCAACTCCTTGGTCAATAACACCATTTTTAGATTTAGCCAAAGGGTGCAAATGATGATAACATTTCAAAAACATGGATATTAAAACTTTTTATTATATTTCTTTACAATGCCCTTCCCTTGTTCATGGCCAACAAGTGAGGAGGACATTAAACAAATATTCTTAAATTTAGGGTCCAAATAAAGGAGGACATATTATGAGTTTTTTTTTCTTCATATTTCATTAAAAAGGAAAGAAAAGAATTCAAACTTCCAACAATTTCCCTTTTGATGTTGGAAATCAAACATGTTAAATTAAGAACAACACTTACATCTTCATCCATTAAGATATCAAGGGAAGTTGCAATTACAATTTCATTCTATATTTTTAAATTCATGGATATGGTAAAATTTAATGTGTCATTTAACAACCAATCACCCCTAAATCAACTCAAAACATAAACAAATACAATAAGACCAAGGTAATCAACAATAATATGAGAATTGTGCCATGTTAAAGGAGGTGCCATTCTTGCACTCAATTCACAATATTCTTCCTACTATAACAAATCATTTCCTTGAATTACAAAACTTCTTTAAAAAGATGAAAATTTTACCATGTGACACCATACAATTATTAACTTATATAATTAATGGCGAACACTTATTATACAAATATGTGGATCTCATGCAACAGATAGACAATTCATTGTGTGGCTTTTTCACAATAGCATATGTGGCCAACATAGCATTTGGACTTAACCTTGAACAATCTATATAATGTGGCACAAATGTGATTACATTTACACAATAACATTAACAATAAAAATATATCTCCATTCCCTAAACATCCACCTTAATAATAAAATAGTTGATCATCACTACTGGTGTGTAGCAATGTGAAGCCCAAATTTCCTTGAATTACAAAACTTCTTAAAAAAATATAACTTTATTAACAAATCTTAAAATGCAAAAAAATTAAATTAAAATTTGTGCAAGAAATTCAAAAGGAAACACATATAAAAATGTTTTTCAATAAAAAATTAAAGAATACCTTGTCTTCATTAAGGTATTCAATTTCCTTGGGAATAAACCAAAATTCTTTTTTGTTTATATTTTCCTATCTTTTTGGGCGAAATGATACAATTTTGTTAATCCCTTTGTGCAAACTTGGTAAACACATACTTAAAACCTTTGTAGATTTTTTCATCCATTGTACAACATATTGACATGCTTTAGAGAAATCATGTTCAAAACAAGTTCCTTGGAAACTTTCCCCCAAACTCAATATCTCATAATTTATAATTGAATTTCATGTTGCAATCATAGTATTTAACTTGACTCCTCATCCTTCACATAGGCAAAAAAATTTCTTTTCATGTCATATTGTACAACAATTCAATCAACCTTATGGTTAAAATTTGTTCAATAGTATCTATAGTCTTTAAAAGTCCAAGGGTACTATGCTTTGATTGTTAATAAGCTTTTAAAAAATTGATCACTAGTGCAAAAATATCATGTGCACCTTTAAACATCAATAGGTCAAAACTTACTGTTGTAGAATCATAATGCCAAGGGTGAAAAAACAAATAATTATTTAGTTTTTTCCCACTAATTCAGGTAACATTTCTTGTGAAAATTCTTTTATAGAAGGAAATTTATTTTTTGGACGCAAATGCATAATAAAGCACTTCAACTAAACATTTTCTCACAAATTACAATGGCAACTGACTTTTCATAATTAAAAACCCTAATCCTCCAAATTTTATTTATGTTGCAAATCATTTTTCTTGAAAGGTTTTTTTGCAACAAAAGGACTCAACAAAAAAATGTTATATATATAATGCCCATTCTTTAATTGTTAGTTGTTTTTTTTCTTCTATTTTCACAAGATTGTTCGCTTCCTCTTCAAAGTTTTTGGCAAGAATAAAATGGTTTGTAGATGCAAATTTTTGATGCAATTATTCCATTTGTTGTATTGTATAAAAATAAACCTTTTTTCTTTGAATTTTTGGGCTTGAATTAAAACTATAATGTTGTAACAAAAAATACAACGCATGACATAAGGAGATTTAGGATTAATATCGTTGTTATCATTGACACAATAAAATGCCTAACATAATTCAGTTTTATTATGTGCTTTAAAAAAAATTCTTTGCATAGGTAATTTTTGCAATTTGTTTTTCATTTTTCTTACGACATTTTTTGGATTTCTGCTTAATTTTGTTTAAAGATTTAGATTTTCTTTAGACATCTCTTGCAAATGTTCATTTTCCATTACCACTTCATTCATGAAGACTTGACATGCAATTTCATTTGAAAAAAACTATTGCATGTTTAGTTTTCACAAGATAATGTTGGTTGATGAATTGAAAGAAAAACAACTTTATGATTTACCAAAATACTACAAGCATTTACAAACAAAATAATCTACCAAAATATTGCAAAAATTTACAAAGAAAAATATTCACCTTTTTAAACTCTCACAATTTTGCAAAATTGCAAAATAATTTTTTGGGAATGTTTCAACTTAGGTATATGAAAAAGTAATATAGTTTTTAGACCCAATTTTTTCATAATTATAATTATTGACTAAAGAATAAATAAGAAAGAAAAGAGAGAAAGAAAAATGTGAAAAAATACAAAAGGGAATTTGTGTTTTAAAGAAGCAAAAATGAAACATGAAAAATACAAAAAAAAACACATGAAAAAATACCCCAAAAAAATTAAAAACAAAAAAAAGCAAGGAAGACAAAAGCCAATTATATGAAGCAAATAAAACACTAATGACCAAAAAAATTGACAAGGAAAAAACAAATTCATCTCATTTGCTATTGTTTGTGATCAAGTAGCAAGGAAGACATGTGCATTCCAACTCCAATATTTACACAAAGCAATAGTAAAACAAATAGACATGAAGTGACTAATCAAATAGGAAAAAATGAAAAAAATACTTATTTTGCTTGTTGCCCATGTGAATGATGTCCAACACCTACATAGAGTAGGAGGAAGGGAAAGTACCTAGCACGATAACAACATGTCAAACATCACTAGGCAATGAAGAAGAACATTAACGAACAATAAGAAACAACAATACAAACTAGGGTGAGGGTGGTGTAGGTACATAATATGAAGTTTTGGTGATGGCAATAGCTAGTGACAATGAACAACACCATTAGACAAGTGCAAGGAGCAATGATAAGTAATGTGAGGAACAACAACAAGTAACACATGAAAAATAGTAATAGGCAATGTTGAAAAACATTAGGAAATAATGCATGAAGAGCAACATTAAGCAATGTTGAAACGCAGTACTAAGCAATGTCAAGAAGCACAAGCAATTAATGACAAATAACACCATCAGGTAATGTGCAAGAAGCACAAAACACAAACATTGCAAAAAATGCAAACATATGAAGAGCACAAACACACAATGAACTAAAGAAAAAATCGATGGCTCTTTATCTCTCTCATTTTTTGTTGTCTCCTAAGAGCTGTTGCCACAAATTTGCAAACTAACAAACTAACCTTTACACTATGGTGAAAAACCATGACCATGGGAATATTGAAAGCCCACAAAACACATCCAAAGGCCATCACATGGAACTGTAGAAATTGGCTACGTGTGGACCTTAGTTGTGAAGTGCAATGTAAATCGATTAAATATTTTGTTGAAATACCTTAACATGGTAATATATTGTGATTCATATTAACTAGTTGGAAGAACCATCGAAGTAGTTTTTTAAAATTAATTTTAATTTATTTATAATGTGATGTGCATCTTTGTTTGGCCCATCAAATTTTTTTAATAAAAAACATGCTTTAAATAGTTCCAAAATAGATGTGTTGTAACCTCTTCCTTTGGGTTATAAATATATAGGTTTTCAAAAGTAAAATTTATAGCAAAGAATATGGGATAAAATGTGGAGCTCTTGGGAACATGTTGGGGGACACATTGGGAACTCAAAAAACATCTTGGGAACTCATTGAGAATTTGATGAAAACATAGTGGGAATTGCACGGGAAACAATAGGATCAACCAAAATCCAACAACCCACCTTGCTTAAAACAAAGAAGAACTTTGCCCATAATGCATGTTGCTTCACCTTTTCGGTTGCAAGAATTCTTTTACAAAGCCTATGTTCTTTTGCCACTTTTGGCCTATGCTAATGGCAAGGGCATAACTATGGGTGACTAATTATGGCAAAATCTACCAAAAAATAATAATATTAGACCAATCATTTTTTTGGGGCTTCATGGTCTAATTAACTTCACACCATGCCCATCTATTTTAGGTGGGCTTGGCATGGTCCATTAGACCATGAAACATTTTCCATAAGCTACCAATTAGGACTCCATGTCAAGTTTTCATTTAACTTCATTTCCTTGATCTTTTAAGCTTTCAAGCTTTGTGTAAAAATGAATTTAAATCTTCACAACTAGTTTTAGTCTAATCTTGAATTTTCTATTGCAATGGTCATGGGTTTCTAAAGCTCTAGTGGTAATAAGGGGTTGTAAACTAACATCTAACTTAAAAATAATGACACCCTAATCCCTCCATTGCCTTAAAAACCAGATTTGGGCTCTTTCCTAAAACATAGCTGATTTTGACTACAAGCTAAATATGAAAATAAAACTTTTAAAAACATTCTTCTATATTTTTGGCTACCTACTTGAACCTATGTATAAAAATCTGGCAATTTAAAATAAGAAATTGATCAATTTTTTGGCTATTAAAAACCTTATGAAAAAAAACCCTTGATTCTAGCACTTTTTAATTTATAGTTTCTCTTTTTGGCTATTATATATAACCAGGGAAAAAAAAGGTTTGGTCCTCATGGTTGATTTTGCCAGGCAAGTAGTGACTAGGTGAGTTCGAACCGGTCGCCTCAATTCAGGCAAAATTAGCCACAAGGGCCTCAACTTTCTCTCAACCTCACCAACTAATCCTTTTTTTTTTTTTTTTTTTTTGCTGCTGTCCATATAGCCAAATAGCCATATTAAAAAAATTTAAAAGTGCTAAAATCAAGTGTTTTTTGAGATTTTCAAAAAATTAGACCAAAAATTTAAGAAAGATCACCAGGTTTCTATACATGGTTTAATTAAGTATAGAAGGATGTTGTTCAAAACTTACTTTCATACTTAACTTGTAGCCAAATTTGGCTAACACTTCCTATGGGTGATAACCACTTTGGATACATGACAAAATTGACCCAAAAAAAAAGAAAAAAAAACTTTGTCATCTAGTGACCACTTGCTTGGCAAAATAAGGCGACCATTTGCTCCCAATTGAGCTTGGCGAATCAGACCAAATCACACTACTCCTCAATTGTCCCCACTAGCTTTCTTTAACTTCCAAACATGGGAGTGACACCCTCCCTCCTTTTGACTTATATGATGAGTTGTTTGTGAGTGTCATTGTGATGCTCCAACTTGGATTCATATATGTCCCCAACAATTTCTACCAATTCTTTTGTTTAAGCAAAATGTGAATTATTCAAAGCAAAAAAAACACCAAGTTCATAACTAGAGTAACTTATAGAGTTATTGATAGTTTCTCTATATATATATTCAAAAGTTTTGGGAGCAACTTTTGTTTCATATCAGAGTTATCCATAAACTTTGGTGTACTTGGCTCCCCATAAAAAATAGCCAATATATGATGGCCAAATCAAAGTAGCATGGGAATTTTACATAGAGTCCAATGGGGACTTAAGCTCGTTTTTATGTCACAAATCATGGTCAAACTAGTTTGGTGGTGATTTGGACAAATGTGTGTGTTGCATGTGCAATTCTTGAGCTTTGTTAAAGCCTCATGGGAATGGGAATTATATATATATGTGTGTGTGTGTGTGTGTGTGTGTGTGTGGTCCAATGGGGAACCCAAACTTGTTTTTGTGTCACAAATGAGCCTAAATTTTTGGAAGAGCTTGAGGTTGTTTCAAACTTGTGTGGAGAGGTTGTGACATCTCTCCAAGGAACAACTCTCTTTTTTTCCCCCTTTGTGTGTGTTTTTTTTGGCAAGAAGCCTTAGAAGAATGTTCTTTGGAGAGAGTGATGTGTGTGTCTTGTGTTGAGTTTTCATGTTGGTCCGTCCCCTAT
>Ga0209611_10006754_pt1 | contig 18634 bp, 10 predicted proteins | sample S1TSphgellanicum_3_FD_187693 | JGI IMG/M metagenome (GOLD analysis project Ga0209611, IMG submission 187693) | Host-associated microbial communities from peat moss isolated from Minnesota, USA - S1T2_Fc - Sphagnum magellanicum MG (SPAdes) (version 2) | ecosystem: Host-associated > Plants > Peat... | reverse complement strand
CCTTACATTACATAGGTGGGCCAAAGAGCAAGACTTCAATCTATTTGAAGAGTGTTCAAAGTATTAAAAATAATAATTCCTAGTAATGGGCTAGTCAAAGAAGCTTGAATTCTGAACTTGGCATTCATACAATTTACAAAGGATTTTTTGTGAAAAAAAGTAGTCACCAAATTTGCCAAATTTTGAGGATTTATTATTATTATTATTTCCCCCCTGAAATTGGCCTATTTAGACAAATAGGTTTTAACATGTTGAAAAAAATATAGCAAGTATTTTTAAATTATTCTATTTTTCTCTTTGACCTATAGCTAAATTTGGCTAATTCCTCTTGTGAATGATTGCTAGGGTAGCTATATCACAAAATTGAAAAAAAAGAAAAAAGAAAGAAAAAAAAAGCCTTGAATATGATCTTATTTTCTTGGAATTTCATGGAAATATTTCCTATTTGAACTCTTGTTGGTTTGAGCTTGTGACATGGTTTTTTTTTTTCCTTTTTCAATTAGGTGATATGGAAAATTTGGTAATTTTTTTTTCCTAAAAAAATCACAAAATTAGTTGAATTTACAATAAAGAAAAAAGTTCCCAAAATTTTAACAACAAAAAAAGAAAATTCCCCAAAAAATTTTGCAACTTTTGACCATTCTTTTCTTTTCTTTTCTTTTTTTAATTTAATTTTGTGAGATAGGAGGAGGAGGTCTGATGAATCATCTAAAAGAGGATTTAGCCAAATTTGGCTACAGGTCGATCAGAGAGGAAAGTAGATAAAAAGTTTAGGAATCTGGCAAACTTTTAAAATAATTCCTCATAATAATGTGATCACTTTGGGCCATTTTTAAAGGCCTTTGTATGTGTTACACTGGCTTGTTTCATTTATTTATTTATTTATTTATTTGTGTCTCTAGATGCCAAAATTGGGGCCCCCTAAAAGAAAAAATTATTTTTTTAAATTTTAAAAATAATTTTAAAAAATTTCAACCCAATACAACTCACATACTCCCATAATAGATATCTTCAAAAAGGATGAACATCTCAACAGTACACAAACCAAAGACAAACTAACAACTACATTTTACTAGGTTATTGAAAGAAGAGTTAACACACTTCTTTGGAATCCACATAGCAACATTTGGATAACACATAACACCTCAAGAATCTTTGAACAAAACCTTCACCACCCTCAACATAGACTTCTCTTCAACATGGGTATAAACTATTTATGATCACAAACATTAAGAGATAACACACACACACACACACACAATTCTTCAACTAATTGATCATAACATTAAGAGATGACACACACAATTCTTCAACTAATTGGTTGTAACTTTAAGAGATGACACACACAATTCTTCAACTTATTGATGGTAACATTAAGAGACGACACACACAATTCTTCAACTAATTGGTTGTAACTTTAAGAGATGACACACACAATTCTTCAACTAATTGGTTGTAACTTTAAGAGATGACACACACAATTCTTCAACTAATTGATCATAACATTAAGAAATCACACACACAATTCTTCAACTAATTGGTCATAACATTAAGAGATGACACATACAATTCTTCAACTAATTTTTTTTCACCAAAACACACTTCTTGTAACCTTAAGCACATGGAAAAATTCGTAAAAATATGTCAAACAAAACCTTATAGTATCCATGAATATCTCTCTCAAAGCCTATGAATCTTCTACCTATTCCTTAAGAGTGGGAAGGTTGTTATGCATATTTATTTATAGGTGTAAGATCCTTCTACTCTTAGAGAGAGTAGGTGTAAGAACTAAGAACCCTCCCCTTTCTTCACCTCATGATCCACGTATGTTGAAATTCATGATAAGATCCACTTTGTGCTTGAAAATCAATGGGGGGGAAGCCCATGGGTGAGGAACATTTGCAAAAATGTGGGGCCGGATTTGACTAGCACTTCATCCTAGGCCCCTTTTTTTTTGGGAATGTCCATCACCCACCTCGACGTTTTACCTTACATTACATAGGTGGGCCAAAGAGCAAGACTTCAATCTATTTGAAGAGTGTTCAAAGTATTAAAAATAATAATTCCTAGTAATGGGCTAGTCAAAGAAGCTTGAATTCTGAACTTGGGTGTCCCCACAACTAATTAAAATGAATAACAAAAGATGTTAAAAAATATAATAAAAGGATTACAATTTGTTAGACACAACTTACAATAAAAACACATTTCAAGTTATTCATGATTATTAGCCTCGGGGAAAAAACCATGTAATTTCATTAACACAAGAACACCAACCACCACTAGTACACATGATCACATTGTTTTAAATTGATCCTTAACATGTGAATAGAATAACCATTTATTTAGAGCATAACATTATATGTTAGCAATTGCAAATAATACCTAACCTTGGTGGAACTCATATTTTGAGAGGACAAACTTTTTCAAGATTTTGTATATAGAAAAGAAGAAAATGAACCAACATTTTACACCATCCTTGATATGGGGTAGTTGGTAAATTATAGTCATAACAAAACCTATGAGAGACTCTAGGTCTAGTTGTAATAACCTTATGATTGAACATTTTGTTCAATGCAAGAGCTTTGTAGAACATGCTACTATGTCGATAGGTGTGTCAAATTTTATTTTAAAAATTATATATATAGTTTGATTATTAACAATATTCCAATTACATTTGATGCTAAGTTAGTGTTAAATAGATGTGAAGAAAAATAAAAAACAAAATGATGTATTCAAATCAAGAAGGTTAGTTAACATCAAAAGTTAAGTGGCATCCTAAGTAGCACACAATGTTAAGTGAGTGGTAAGTTGATGTTAAGTTAGTCTTCGCTTAATATTAAATCTTCAAAAAATATAAGTTTTGAAATAAAAGTTTAATGTTAGGTGACATCGCATAAATGGGGGCTTTAAATCAATGGTAACTTAGCAAAATGTTTTTCCATGGATTTCCTACCACCCACGTACTCAACTTAGTGAAAGACACAACATTCAAAGGAGACTTACCAACATCGCATGAGTGAATGATGATGAAAAATGTTAAGATTTAACATTGACTTAGCCATTAGTAAGCACTTTAATATTATAAGTGAATAAAAATCTAAAAAACTAACTTAAAATTGTAATTCACGGTAAGTAAGTTTAAGTCTTAAATGTTTAGCTTGGTGTTAGGGGACTTAACATTAAAATCCCTAACCACAATTGTGATTGGAGCATAAGTTTTGAATGTAAGTTTTAAATTAAAGTATTGTTTACCATTCATTAAATCCATTTAAAGAACCACCAAACTAATGTTAGATTTAACTTGAATTTATCTAATGGTTTGTAATTATCTACATTTTTAATATAAAAATAAAAATAAAAATATTATTGTCATTATTGCATTGAAAAATCTTGATAATCTACTTGACCCCAGTTGCAAACAATTGCTAGAATGATAACATGTTTAAAATTCTTATGAACCATTTTTTTCCTAATATTTTTCAAAATATGTTTATTTTCTTGTTGGGATATCATTTTAAAATTAGATTTAATTTTTTAAAATTCCATTTTATGTCATAGATTGACTACCTTTTACCCTAAAAATAATTTTTAAAAATAGAATAAGTGACACCCCTCTAACCTATTGATTTTTTTTGGTAAATTTTCAACAATTTGAAAAAAAATTGGGAAAGTATTTGGAAAATGTTGAATTTTAATGTGAAAATGCATTTTTAGCTAAAAAGTACCACATTTGCAAAATCAAAATTTTAAAATTTTAAAAATTGCCCCTCATCTAGTGATATTAATGGAAAATTTCTTAATTGAAAGAATAATTAGAGTTCAAGAGCATGTTTCATAGTAGCTCACAATCAAATTGAAGTGATTAAAATTAAATCCCAATTACCAAAATTGATATATATGTTGTCTAAGGCTTTACAACACCATAATGTTGAAAAAAGTAATTGATTTGGACTTGTAAACACGCAAATTTTGTAGCCCTTGTATAACTTTTTAATGTCATATGAGAATTTTGATTATGGACATGATTTGCCCATTTGAAGTCATGTTTTGATTGACTATGTCCAATTGGACAATTTAGAGCATGTTAGGACATTCGGTGTCTAGAATTTTGAGCCAATTAAATTGGTTTTGAAAATATATATTTTTAAATGTGCAAATGCAATTTTGTATTTTTTTTCAAAATTCCTTTTCAATGATGCTAAGGATACTTAATTTGGACATGATTTGACATTTTAATATCATTATAAATAATCAAACGTCCCAAAGAATCCTAGGTTTAAAAATGTGAATGCATTGTTGAAAGTTCCTTTGCACACATATATTTCTTTCTATAGGAGCATGTTTCATTATCCTTGGCCATTGCAATATTTTTAACTTCTTTTGGCTTGATTCCTTATCTTACTTCAATTATGGTCATGAGCTCAAAACTAGGATCATAGTAACAATTTGTAACTTAATGAATTATTGATTCAATTTCACATATATAAAGATGGTTGTTCCGATGGATTCATTTTGGTGTATTTATGACCTTTATTTCATATTTAACATCACCATGTCCAACATTAATTCATTTTTAAAGACATCCCAATTCCAAGATTAATGTATCCATGAACAATGGACAATGACAATATAGGAAAATGAATATTTTGCTAGCTTAAATAACTTATGATTTCAAAAATGAATGTGTAAATCAAAATGTGTGATTTTGGTTGCCAAATGAAATCATGTTGACAAAGGTGTCATATATATAATATTTGATTAGTTTTAGACAATCACCTTTTCACTTTTTTATGATAGGCAATTTTTTTAATATTTCCTTTTTAATACAATTTTTTTTTTGTCTTACCATTAATTTTATTTCAAAATTCCAATAATGAGCATTTAAATGAACCACCTTAAAAATGATTAAGCTTTGGATGGAAGCCATATATTTATATATTTACATGTGAAAACCATTCGTTCATGTTTAATTAAATAATGAAAGATTTTTAATAAATAAATAAGTAAATAGACAATTGAACAAAACTTGTGAGGTCTGTCTACATGCTTTTGTAGGAAACCATGTGCACAATTAAAGGCATCTCCCTAATAGACTTCCAAGATGGACAAACATTAATTGCATGAAAGGTCATCATTACCAAACTTATTAAATAATGTTATTGATGAAACATTAAATGATGGCATTTTAAATAGCTAGCCTAACTTCCAATTACCAATCAATTCAATCATGACTCTGGCATTGTTTTAGATATTGGTTCACCCACTAGTGTATGGAGACCCCACATGCCCTTCACCCATTCATAATTAATATATTGCTATGATGCATGATGTCACACCCACCATGCATGTATGACCTATTCATGATACAATTAAATACATGTTGGTGAGGCCCATCACATGTTTTCTTTTGTGTTTAAACATTGAAAGATGTAAATTTTTTAAGGTGTACCAAAATCTTGTCATAGTGTCACCTTTTTTTGTCTTTTTTCCTTTGTCTTTTTTTTACCATGTTAGGACACATTTATGGATGATTATGATGGAATCTAAAATTTTAATAGTCTAAAATATAGTCCTTTTGAAAATTTTGATAACTTTTGATTCATTATTTTTTATGGGGATCAAAATATAAAGTAAAAAAGGACTGCAATAAGGAATAGGCCTTTTTCGTCTTGTGTGGTACACCTTAAAGGATTTTCACCTTAAATGATCACCTTTTTCTTTTATTTTTTAATTTTTTAATTCCCTTTCACTAACCTAAAAACATGAATGCTTTATTTTTTAAAATATTTTTATTTATTCATAAACATTATAAATATTTTTTTGGTGTACATCTTTGGTTTCACAATGTGACATGTCTAAGTTAGTTTGTTATATGAAACATACAAAGATGTTTTATAATACATGTGTGAATGCGTTTCATGATGATTGCACATGAATAAAATATGTTTAAAACAAATTTGTGTGTACATTAAAGGTGGTTTAAATGTTTTCTTCACTTGTTGATTCCACTCCCATCATCAAGATGTGTTAAAGGTTTTCTTCTTCAATTGTTAACTTGTTCATTGATTTTTCAACATTTTGTATGAAACATGGGCACAAAGACTTGCCACAAAGAATGAGGTAAATTGTTTGATACACCTTGATCCTCAAGCATTACCAAATACCTTGGAAGAAATTCTTAGTCTAGTTGGAGGAGCAAGAAGCGTTTTTGAAAAACTTGAAACCCTTGGGTGTATTTCTTAATTCCATGCACCAAAACAAGAAAGTTTTGTGGGAACTTTGAGATAAAACTAGAATGAAATTTTCAAGTTGAATCCATGAACACATCCAAATGCATGAACCAAAACAAAAAGGTTGATTATTACATTTGGAATCAAATTGGTGCATGGACAAGCAATGAACTTGTATGGCTCACCACAACTTATACATGGGAAAAGACAACACTCCTCTTCCTATAGTATATTATGTAATTTTTCATGGAGGCTATTATAACATGAAAATTTTCCTTGTATTACCAAATGGGAGTCATGAAAATGTCAAATTATGAATCTCGCCATTTTGTAGGTTTTATACTATTTTGCCTTTTGATTTCATTTTTAAAATGTATCCTAATTTTTTAATACAATCCCCATTAAATTCTATTATAACGAGGATAATTTAAATATTAGTAATGTTAATGTTGAATATGACTTTACATTTTAACTTCAATTATAATCCAAAAAAATTATGATTGTAACATTCCAAATAGTCCCTTGAATTGTGCTTTCATTCAATGTTTCACATAAATATAAGAAAATAAATTTAAAACCTTTTTAAATGAAAAACTGAAACTCTTCGATTGAATTTATAGTAAGATAAAACAAAATTTGAAAAATGTTAATACAATAAAAATAAATTAGAAGTATATTGAAAATGATTTCAATATGATGTTCAACATTATTTTTACATTAGAAGTTTAATATGTCATAACTAGTCATATACACAATTTGATAGTACATAAGTGTCTTCTAACCTTTCATTAATTTGAAAGTAAGAAAAACATTAACATTTCACCTAATTGTAAGATTAAATTTCTTGTGCAAGTACATGCATTACAAAAAACTACTTGAAGATGTGATTTGTCAATATTATAATAATAAAATGAAGGATCATCCTTATATTATTCATTATTTTTTGTGACAAAAATTAGAAATTGTCTACTTTATCATGCTTTCACCCAACTTCACTTTAGTATAATAATTTTCAATACCTTTCCAATATTGTAATACCTGAATGGATTCGACATAAATCAAATTATTTTTCATTTTGCCAAATTTTTGGAAAAAAAAATATTTGTGTTAAAATTTTAATAAAATCAAAAGCTCAATTGTGAGGTTCTAACCACAAACCTTCAAGTGCTGAAACTCATGACTAAGACAATTTGGACATTATAGATTATTCCACAACCTTAGTGAAAGGTTGTTTATTATTTTATATCCTCATTATCTGTTGAAAATTTTAGAATTAAAAAACCAAATGTCGAAAGTTAAGATTTAAAATGTAATTAATTATTTGACAATTTGTTGTCAAAATTGTTAAGGTACTACGGTAATTTAAATAGGGCCCAATTTAATCAAGATTTGGTCCCCTAAAATTTTATTCAAAAATTAGGGACAAATTGGGGCATTCATCTTCCAACTCCCAAAGTGGGATTCCTAGGGCCTCCCTTTGACATCCACACATTTTCACTTTCACAAGTTCAACAAGTTTAACAACAAAATTGACCTTAACATAAGGCTTCCACTTTCATAATTTTGTTGTTCACATGTTGAAAAACATTATAATTATCATTGGCCAAATTTTGAATAATTTCATTATTCATTTGAAAATATCATACTAGATCATGGAAAAATAATAATTCAAAATTTTTAAAAATGAACTAAGTTTTGAAAAAAGATAACTATTCATTTTGTGAATGTGAAAACTAGCCTTAGGATATGATATAAAATTTGATTTGCAACTTATAACATATTAAAGAATATGACCCTTTAGATTGGTAGGTGACGCCAATATAATCCTTTATGAATTTATATCATAAGTTTTGGAAATGGGGTATTCGAAATTAGGGTGCAATTTTTTTTTTAAATTAAAAAAAAATCCTTTCACTAATATTTGTCCTAAATTAACTAACTAGGTATAAAACTTGGTTATAGTTACAAGACCTTGTAATCACTAAAAGACCTAAGGAACAAATGACACGCATCTCTAAAGGTCCCCAAAATGACAAAGCAAATTTTGTGTTTTTAGGGTTTTTATAAATTTCATCAAATGCCATATTTAAGATAACATCAAGATATTTCAAAAGTTAGCTAATAAAGGGTGAGACATTAGTTCACCCAAAAGGCATTTAAAAAAGGAACCCTAAACCACAAGCATAAATGTCCATATTCAAATTGAGGTTTAATGAATCTCGAGACCTTTTAAAAAGGAACTACGATTAACAAATTTTCAAAGGGTGATAACTAATTTGCCCAAAGATTTTTTCGAAAAACCATCTAATATATTAATTCAGCAAGTTTGTTTGTCTATCTGTCAGTCAGTCAATGACAAGGCTATACCCAACTGACAGCTGATGGACCTGACACAAGTGTGAACAAAACCCAGATGATAGAGTCCAATTGTGGGCCGTTTGGGTGGTCTTCTTGCAATGCAAACGTTTTCTTCTTGCTCTCCTCTCCCACTTACGTTTCTTCTCCCTCTTTCATACAGTGATGGGAAAGCATGCGTTCGTGCCCTATTGGGTACGATGGGAACGTACTTTCTTTTCCGATGTGGCAGAATGAGCCATTCCAAGAAATAACTGACATAATAATTTTGACGAGGAATTTCCCATAGTCATGACTTTCTGAAATGGCAGAATGTCGTTGAGCTTTAGGGTTTTAGGGGTCATCATCAAGGGTCATCGCTGCTTCAGTGCCGTGCCTTGTAGGCACGGGTTACCACTAGTATAAATGGTGATATAAACGGCATCTTGTAAACAAGCTTTCCACTTTCTACAATGTGAACACAAAATGTGACTATAACTAACGAGTTACTAAAAGGTGATAACTAATTTACCCAATCGCATTTTCAAAGAATGTTTAAACCTCATGGTATAAACGGCATGTTCAAACCTTTCACTCTTATACAATGTGAACATAAAATGTGACTATAACAAACAAGTTGCTAGAGGGTGATAATGAATATGCTCAAAGGTTTTATCAAAAGAACCTTAAACCGCATGGTATAAATGGCGATCTAAATGACATGTTGTAAACGAGCATTCCCCTCTCTCCTATAATGTGAACACAAAATCATCGTGTCACAAATGTCAATATTCAAATTGAGGCTTGGTGAATCTCACCACCTAGTGTGAAAAAGGAGCATGAATAACAAATGCGTGACTAAAGGGAGATGCATTAGTCTCCTCAAAATTTTAGTAACCCTACAACACACGACATAAAAGGATGTGTTCTTGTGACAATGCCTTGGACTTCCATGAAATGTGAACACAAAATTGTTGAATCACAAATGTCAAAAATGGAGGCTTAATGACAAAATCTCATGACATAGTGTGAAAGGGATCTATTATAACTAATGTGTGACCAAAGTGATATACATTAGTCCACCTAGAGGCTTTTAAAAAAAAGCCCTAGACCACATGGCATAAATGGTGTTTTGTAAACAAGCCTTCAACTTTTTTACAATGTGAACACAAAATTGTTGAATCATGATATATCTAGATTCAAAACAAGACTCAACGAATTTTATCACCCCATGTGAAAAGGGATTGTAACAAATGCCAAATGGAGACACAATTAGGCCATCCAAAGGCCTTTTAAAGGAACCCTAGACCACATGGCATAAATAACTACGACTATCCCACAATGTGAACACAAAATTATCAAGTATCACAAATGCCCAAATTCAAAATGGAAGCTTAATGCAAAATTTCACAACATGGTCTGAAAGGGACTATAACTAACTTGTTCCCAAAATCGCCATAAACCCTAAAAGCTGCCAAAGCAGGAAGACCCATCATACAATGTGAACACAAAATTGTTGAGAACCACAAATGTCCTTATTCAAAATGGATATTTAGCACAAAATCTCATAACTTGGTGTGAAAAGGCACTATAAGCAGGAAGACCCATTCTTTACAATGTGAACAAGTCACAAATTGTCTAGATTCAAAATGGAGCCTAGCAAAAAATATCATGAATCAATGTGAAAAGGGATTATAACTAACTTGTTCCCAACACCACACCCAACCCTCAAAGTTGCCACGTTGTTGTTAACAAGGCCTTGGACTCACTCTCTTACAATGTGAACACAAAACTGTCGAGTCACAAAATGTACAGACTCAGATTAGCACAATCTCTCATGACCCAGTGTGAAAAGAGACTATAACTAACTCGTTCCCAAAACCGCATCAAACCCTAAAAGCCGCCAAGCGGGAAAGAAGATCTTCTTCTTGCCCCGCAAGAATGTCCAAACCCTAGTGTAGGCGCGCGACAGGAGGGAAGGGCAAGAATCCATCCGGAAGAGCGAGCGCCGTTGCGCAGAGATTCTAGCTTATGGTTCGTATTCCTCGATCCATCGCTGCTGCTGAGTGGTGGTGCGATTAGGGTTATATTTTACGTGTGTTTTGTGGTGTTGGGGTTTTTTGAGAAGAGTGGGTTTTGCTTCGTTGTTGGACTGTTTGTAGAAAGGGTCTTGTTCTTGCAGGAGAGGATAAGGAGAGGAGAGTTCGAGGAAGGTGATTGGGTGAGGGGGGAATAGACAAGATGTCGATGTCGAAGACTTCCAAGATGCTCCAGTATATAAACTGGAGAATGCGAGTAACGATACAGGATGGGAGACAGTTGGTGGGGAAGTTTATGGCGTTTGATCGACACATGAACCTCGTGCTCGGTGACTGTGAGGAGATCCGTCGAGTTCCTCCGAAGAAGGGGAAATCCCAAGAAGAGAGAGAAGAGAGAAGAACTCTTGGGTTGCTCCTACTGCGTGGTGAAGAGGTGATTTCCATGACGGTGGAAGGTCCTCCACCTCAGGAAGAAAGCCGTGCCAAAGCTGCTGCAGCTGCGGCAGCTCAAGGTGGCCCAGGAGTGGGTCGGGCTGCAGGAAGAGGTATTCCTACTGCACCTCTTGGACAAGCGCAACCAGGACTTGCAGGTCCAGTGCGAGGAGTGGGAGGACCAGCTCCTGGGATGATGCAACCTCAGCTCAGTAGACCTCCCGTTCCGCAGGTTTCTGCAGGGCCCGTGACCTACACTCCACCTTCAGGTCCAATTCCTGGGGTGCGCCCTCCTGGTCCACCTCCAGGTCAGTATGCTCCTCGACCTATGCAAGCACCTCCTCCTGGTGCACCTCCTCCAGGAATGCGGCCCATGGTAGGACCTCCAGGAGGTCAAGGGGGTCCTCCTGTTCAATATGGAGGACCTCCGGGTGCTCCAGGCTCCAGGCCAGGAATGCCACCTCCTCCTGGACCGCCTCCGCAGATGGGAGGGCCAGGAATGCCACCTCCCTATGGCCAGAGACCCATGGGGCCTCCACAGATGATGCGAGGTCCTCCTCCCGGCATGGGAGGCCCTCCTCGCCAACAAGGAATGCCTCCAGGAATGGGTGGACCTCCACGACCGGGTATGCCTCCTCCTCCTGGAGCTCCACCCCCTGGAATGTATGGCCCTCGGCCTGGAATGGTTCCTCCTCCTCCTCCTCCTCATCAGCAGCAACATCAGCAGCAACAGCAGTGAAGATATGGTCTTCAAGCCATTTGTGGATGGCTTCATGTGTGGGAATTTGGGCTCAACAAAAGAGCATTGTTGATCATGTGAGTTCATGGGCGATCAAATTCCCGGCAGTGTCAGTCCATTGAGCCTGTGATTCACATTCGGCAGCATTTCTGTATACATTGCAATTGGCTTCTTGTGCCATAGGACATTTCAAAGTTTTGTTCCTATTTTCTCTGGGGTTAGTTCTACTGCCCATTACAAAGCTGGAGCTTGAAAGGTTGGTATATTCCTCTCTAAGCGGGCTCTTCGGATTTCTCCTAACACTTGTGTGATTGGCCAAATGACATTTTTCACTCTGCTTTTTTGTAAGGCAGGTTGAGAGCAAACCTAAAACATCAGCTTTGTTGTTACATTAGCACTCGTGATCTAGAATCATCATAATGCTTATCCTTCTTGCCAGGTTCAGGTTCATGGGACATGGTTGGTCTAGATTGGCATTGTTAATTGTCATGGTGATATTGGCCTTGATCACAAAAGGAATAGACACTTTCCCTCTTCATGTTTTGATGTCTTGATTGGCTCTATTGGGACATTCCTGTGTTTAAAACATCCTTGAAAATAGAGCATTTTATGTTTGATGCAACTGTGGAGATTTCTTGTCATAAGCCCCAAAAGAAAAGAATGTAGTAGTTTCTTTGTTTATGAAAGTGGCCATGGCTAATAGTACTATTGTCAATAATTGCCCTGCATGTTGTAAGCAATGAATTGTGGGCAAGTGAGTTGTTGGGCTGAGAAAGGGGGACAAGTGGTTTGTTTGACAGATGCCACAAATGGTATGGTAGATTGTCTGTCATATGTTGAGATTTGATACTAATGTTGGCTAAAATGAAGCATAGCACATATACCTACCCCTCAAGCTTGCTGCAGCTTGAATGAGGATACTATTGACTGTTACAACTAACTTCTTGAGTGCTAGTTGATGTCTTCCTTTTGCTTTTGGGATTTTGGAATTGTGGTCTTCCTTTGTGGTTGTTGTGCCTGAAATTTTTAGCAGATTATTATATGCTTCTGTAGTTTAAGAATAAACAAGAGAAGTTCATTTGAGAATGATTCTCCATCGCTGCAAAGCTTGTGGAGGCTTCAGACTTATATCTCTTGGTGAGATTTTTTGTTGGATAATATTTGTTTTTTGTTTTGGTCAATGTGCTTATAGATAATGTACTACTAACCCCATGGGGACTACTTGTGCCCCATCTATGGAGCAAATTTGCACCTCTTTTATTATGAGTTTGAGATTTTGAAGCACCTCTTGAAGAAGACCAACACCTGCCCTGTTGTGCTTGGGAGATTGTCCCATGTTCATAGGTTTGTGGATGATCTTCTTGTTCCTAACTTTTCAGGCTTTGAGAGTTTCATGTACCTGGACAAAGACTCATAATAGGATCCAGTGAGTTGGTGGCTGGTGATTTTTGGTTGCAACAACAGCAGCAGCTGTAGCCAGTCTGTTATTGAGTTTATGTTTGTTGAATTTGATTGCTGCACACTTTCTGCCTTTTGTTCTGGTACTACAGATGGAACATTCATGGAAGAATGACTGGATGGTCCATAGATATGCACATTCAAATGATTCTCTTGTTAGCAATCTTTTGATCATCCCACTGAGTGAAAAAACACAACCAGCATTATGTCTACTGCTTGTTAGCTGAACCCAAGTCTCTGATTTTACAGGTTTTTTTTTCCTTGTAAGAGCTGATTGGAGGATTCAAGGTTCACTGTACAAAGACAAATCCAAGTAGAACACAACTTTCATCTAAACAAGGACAGCTAAAAAACAAGAGAAGAATTAAAGCTTATAAATGTTCTAATAGGCTACTTGACAACTTTAACATGAAAAAGCTAGCCCACGCAGTATACCACAAAGCTCCTGTTAATATGAAAAAGCCAGCTCACACAGAATACCACAAAGCTCCTGACAGAAGTGAAGCTTTTGAAACTGTAGCAGGACATCCTAATTGCAACCTATGTAAATCTTAATGACTGACGGGGAGCATTTGTGACCTGCTACAAAATGCAGTTAAATTTACTCTTGTGCTTCTATTGTGTGTTTTTGACAAGACATGGAAAGGATGTCGGGTTGGTGAGTTTAATGGTACAGCCACTAATCATGATAAACGTTCACTTATACTGCTGCTTCTCCTCTCTGTTCAGTCTTCTGAGGGGACAGCACAAGCTTTCATATGTGAGTTGACTACTTATGGGTAAGTGCAAGTATGACAAAAGCTTAGGCATGCAGACTATGGGCTGTTGGTGAGCAAGACAGCAACAAAACATGCAATAGATGTGGAGTTGCCCCAGATAGTGGATCCAGGCCACAGACAATGGTCCCACAATGCAATTTTCAGCTGCAGAAGGGTCCTGAGTGTGCTGGTGCTTACTTGAAATATTGGCAAGAACAGGTAAAGGTTGCCCACAAACCAGCAATTTTCAATGGAATGAAGCAAGAGTTCTGTCAGCTGTTTTGAGTTTAGACATCTTGGTAGTGGAACTGCTCCTGAAGCCATAATGATCTTCTTTGCTGGACAGCATCTATGCAATCCTGTCAGGTTGGGACAATGGTGGATTTAGCATTTCTGTCACTGCTCCAGATGTTCCAGTGGTCTTGCAAGTTGCAACTAACAATTGCACATATCTTCTGTCATAGGGTAGGATGGAGGACTCGAAGAAGGTAGATAAAACAATACCCAGGAAACAGATATGCTATGGACACAAAAGATGAGGAGGACACATGGGTGTGGTAGTTGATTATCAAAAGGAACTGTCAGGTGAGATTGAGAAAGAGGTGGGGGGGATGGAGCCCCTCAACAAAGAACATGGTGAGAGACAACAAAGGGGTTTGAAGCAAAGTTGTAACAGAGTGGAGTGTATATCTTAGTCACAGGATGCCTCAAAGGGGGGTAATCACAAAGCCAGGCAGCAATTTGTCCACAAAATCTCCTGTCTTTGCTTGCATCTTGCAAATGAAACATAGCTACAACTTACACAACAAAAGGGTTTCATCTACATTAGCTGAAAACCTTACTTACAGCCAACTGGTATGTGGATCTTGGAGGCTGTTGAAAGCAAATCATGATTAGGGTTACCTGAGCCCAAGCAGTTCATGAAAGCCTTGAAGTACTCCTGATAGAATTCACGTCCTTAATCCACTACTCTCTTCCAACAATGGCCGTGCATTTCCTTCGTTTCCAATAGTTTGCTACCTGAAACTCTAACTGGAAAACATATTGATGCACAAAAGACTTATGCTGAACGACGAGGTTCACATATGTTGCTTTCCTTTGTCCGTTTACCACAAACAATAATGCATTGGTTGAGAGCCAAAGAAAGCAATGGCAGAATATGTATGCATACTCAAGAGACATGCACCTCATCTTCTCCTGCATGAAAAATCTGCCTTACACCTTGGCAGATCCTCTGTGTTGCTCTTGACAATTCTTTGATCTATATTCTTCCAAATTTCCATGTTCAGTACCTTTTTTTCCGCCCCTTGCGAGAAGAGAGTTTCCCTTCGGCGATGGAGAGCTTTCCTTGCGAAAGAGTTTTTCTGCAACTAAGATCTGTGAGGAAAAAGGCAGAAGCAAATACTTTCTTGACTTCCGAGTCGTGACATGCAGACCTCAGTGGGGCCGCTCTCTCGCTCGCTCGCAGGTAGTGTTCCAACGTTCCCCCAAACTCCTGTTATCACGATCCCCAAACTCATCGCTTCCACGTTCTCATCGTCCAAGGAGCTTTGTAGTCTTTGAGTTCTTACGATCCCTTGTACGTTCATGAAGCTCCCATTGGTGTTCTCAACGGCAGGTTGATTCTGGGAACCCAATTATTAGGGTTTGGTGCTCACGTTGTCGCTTTCCTTTGATTTCGTGCTTCTGCGATTAGGGTTTGGTGTTTCCGCGCTCTCTCGCCAGTGGACAACGAGACGGACACGAAACGAGAGAGACAGAAACGGAGACACAGAGAGCGGGTTTAGGAAGAGGAAGAAGTCGGAAGCGGGAGAAGAAAAGGGAGATAGGAGGAAAATTTTCCGAGAGGGAGAGGTAGACAAAGTAGTACTGCGAAAGAAGAAGGAGGAGGAGGAACAGAGAGCAAGAACGGGGACGTAAAGCCTTCACGAGATGGATGTGATAACGAGTGTGGGAGTAGCAGGAGTACAGGGAATAGAGAAAGTGGTTGTGCATCCGCTGGTTCTGTTGAGTATTGTGGACAATTACAACCGAGTTGCGAAAGATACACAGAAGCGCGTGTTGGGAGTTCTTCTAGGCTCGACTTTCCGGGGCCGTGTAGACATCACCAACAGCTATGCAGGTTAGCCCACCATGGGTTCCAGTTCTTTAAATTGAGGGGCTTCAATTGAGATCCATTTTTCTTGTTTTAGGGTTTGCCCCTGGAGGAGAGGGTATTTTCCATGGATTTTTTACGAGCCGTTTTTTCACTTGCGTCTGGGGGAGTACAGTTCCATTTGAGGAAGATGATAAGGATGCCAGCATTTGGTTTCTGGACCACAACTATCACGAAGTCATGTTTGACATGTTCAAGAGGATCAATGGTACTACTGATCACAACCTGCCTTGGCAAATTTTTTGCTTCTCATACACAGTGTTGTAACATGATAGGCGACTATGATGACTGTTGTAGGCTTGAGCTGAACACAGTTGATTGCAAAATCCATTTAAAACTATTGTGTTGTGATTCTGCAACAGCCAAGGAGCATGTGGTAGGGTGGTATAGCACTGGGCCAAAACTCCGAGCAAACGACCTTGACATACATGAGCTTTTCCGCGAGTGAGTACCATCTTTGTAAGAGCAGCATGTTGCTGTAAGGTGTGTGTAGTGAGTGGTTCCCTTTTTTTATTTGAATTCACTAAACTGACAGGAACAAAACATGGGTGTGCAGTTATGCTTCAAATCCATTGCTGGTGATCATTGATGTTCAACCAAAGGAACTTGGTATTCCTACAAAGGCATATTATGCAGTGGAGGAAGTAAAAGAGGTTCATACATGGAACCCACACTCTTGTGCTTGATAGATAGTCTTAATTCTCAGAGCACTGGAGCTCAGTATTTCCTGTTGTTTGTATTGCAGGATGCAACCCAAAAAAGTCAGAAGGCATTTGTGCATGTTGCATCAGAGATTGGAGCATATGAGGCGGAAGAAATTGGTAAGTTTTTGGTGTTATGTGTCTTAGGAAGTATCTTGGGGATTTTTTGGCAATAGCATCTTTGTGATACTACACATGTGATAGTTGGCATTGTCATGCATGTGAGAATGGGTCTCATAGTCATGATCGCTGTGAGACTGCAGGAGTAGAACACTTACTACGGGATGTGAAGGATGCAACAATCAGCACCCTTGCCACTGAGGTACCCAGCTGTGATCACATAGGATGTTGCACACAGCATTTTAACGTTGAAGGGTTTAGTGATTTTCATAGGTAGTATGTTTTGAGATTACTCTACTATCTCAGTGGTGAGAACTGTTCTTATGTTTTTACATAGTTTGTTGTCCACTGGGTGTAAAGACAAGAATTCTAAAATACTAGGAAATTAGATGTCTCACCATAGAGCTTCATTTTTGAGCTGAAATCAAGAGCCCCATTGCTGTAATTCACTGAGAGCATTGCAAAATGCCTGCAAATTTGTAGATTTAATGGAGAGTTTCACTGTGGTTGAAAACAATTGAAGGGAAATAAATTCATTGGTAAGGGTCTTACAGTTTATTGTTCTAGGGCTGAAGAGTGTATATGACCAATCAGATTGTCCCTGAAGAAATCATCACCATCATCAGAAAGGATGTTGTAGCTAGTGTGCAGTTCTGGGCCTCTGAGGTCACATTGCTTTGAGAATCATGAATGCGGAGGTCTTAATCTCTGTGTAAGTTTTGGACAGGTTGGTGGTAAGCTTTTGGCCTTGAAGGGACTGGAGGCACGTCTGAAGGAGATTCATGCCTATCTAGATCTTGTAGTAGAAGGACGCCTTCCTCTCAATCATGAAATTTTGTACCATCTGCAGGTATAATATCTACCACTTCCGGCCAAATTTCAGCACTTGAAATGTTTTGCCAGGTAGCAATTGATGTTCCTAAGAACAGTTGTTTCTATATCTCTGGATAATGTTTCTTTCTTTCCCAGGGGTAGTTGTTAGGGTTTAGAGGTAGTTTCAGTCATGTTAGACAGTATCCCTGATTTGAAAATTGGTGACAGATGTGAAGCACTGTACTCCCTAGATTTTGTGTGAATATGGAGGGTTAAGGGGTTTCTTGTGTCTTGAGCAGGATGTATTCAATTTGCTACCCAATCTCAACATACATGAACTCATCAAATCCTTTGCAGGTGAATTCTTGATACCCAAAGTTGCTAGATGATGCCATCTATTCTGGCACTATCCCTTCTCACAAGGTTGATACTGCAGTTGAGAAAACCAAATAGCAGTACAGATTATTGCCTTCTTTTAAAGACTTCTTGCTTCCTTTTGTGAGCTTGGGTTGCAGTTGGAAGTAGCTTGTTGTTTCTGTGGCACAATACCCTTGAGACAAACAACTCTTCTGAAAATGGCATCTACCTATTCTACTTCTCAATCTGTTGCTTACTTGTTTGAGACTTTTTTAATTTGGGTTCACAGGTGGCTGGCTCTACTGTAGTGTATTCTTTAAGTTACAAATGATGCAGACAGTTTATTGATCATCTTATGTGAAACTTTGGGCTTTGATCTGCTGACCCTCTTGTGAATTATCTTTATATTTCCCAACTTCATGACCATGATGAAGCATGAACAAGCATGGGTTCCTTTGCTTGCTCAATGTTGTCCACTATTTACTTTGAGAACATTTT
>Ga0209611_10006753_pt1 | contig 18638 bp, 19 predicted proteins | sample S1TSphgellanicum_3_FD_187693 | JGI IMG/M metagenome (GOLD analysis project Ga0209611, IMG submission 187693) | Host-associated microbial communities from peat moss isolated from Minnesota, USA - S1T2_Fc - Sphagnum magellanicum MG (SPAdes) (version 2) | ecosystem: Host-associated > Plants > Peat... | reverse complement strand
CATTGGTGCCGAGCCTGGCCTGGATGTTCGCGACCATCTGTGGCGATGCGTCATCGCCTGCGATCAGCGCCGCGGGATCGCCGGGCAACCAGTAGAGAATCAGGAAAACCAATGTGGCCGCGGCGAAAATGCCCGCGACCGCCGCCACCAGTCGGCGCAACACATAGGCCGCGTCTGCCCGCCCCGCGCTCAACTTGCCACGAGCCTCGCGCCATGGAATTGCGGAAAACCATGTGTATCGATGTCAACGCCGGTAACCGCGCCGGTGGTGGCGAGGTTATACAGCAGCACATAGACGGGGATGCCGTATACCTTGTCGATGATCCGGTGCTGGGCGAGGCGGTAAAGCTCGGCCCGCTTTGCAGTATCGCCTTCGCTGGCGGCCTGATCCAGCCATTGTTGCAGGTCGGGGTCGTTCACCCTGATGGCCGCGGCGACCACCCTTTCGGACGGCACATAATAGCGGCGCAGAACATCGGGGTCGTCGGCAAACTGGGCGCCGGCGGCGAGATCGTATTCGCCTTGCGCCACTTTTTGCAGATACGCACCAGGGGCCTGGCTATCGATGCTCAGGGCAATGCCGGCATGCGCGAGCTGGCGGCGGATCAACTGGATGCAATCGAGCCGCTGCTCGCGATTGCCCTGCGCATCGATGAAGCTGATCGCCAGGCGCTTGCCATCTTTTTCGCGAATACCGTCGGCTGCTCTGATCCAACCTTTCCGGTCAAGGATAGCGGCAGCTTTTGCAGGATCCGGCTTCCAACTGTTGGCCAGTTCGTGCTCGGCGGAAGCAAACAATGATGGCGAGAGCGGCGACCAGGCCCGCGGCGCCGTGCCCAGATACACCACGCGCACAATTGCGCCGATATCCAGGCTGAGCCGGAAGGCCTGGCGGATTTCCTCATCGTCCCACGGCGCACGCGTCACGTTCAGGGCGAGGGAATAATTCGTGTTCAGCAGTTCCTTCTGCAGAAGCCGCAGATCCGGATCGGCCTTGACCTCGGCGATGTTTTGCGAAGGGATCAGGTCGGCCACCTGCACCTGGCCGCTTTTCAGCGCGGCAACCCGCGTTGCCTGCTCGGGCACGTTGCGGAAAGTGAGTTTTTCAATATAGGCCGGGCCGGCATGGCTGGCGGTCGGCGGCGCCCAGGCATAGTCGGGGTTGCGCTCGAGCCGGATTTCGGTGCCTTGCGTCAGGCCGGTAAAGCGGAACGGGCCGGTGCCGACAGGATTTTGGCCGAACGCGTCACCATAGCGTGCGAGCGCCGTGGGGGAGATGATCGCCAGTTTGGTGGATGAGAGGTTGCGCAGAAAGGGTTCAAAGGGACGGTTCAGAGTGATGCGCAGCGTATCAGAAGCAAGCACTTCGGCGCTTTCGAAAGGCCCGATCTCGGCTTTCGCGTAAAGCACGGTTTTGGGATCGCTCAGGCGATCGAAATTCGCCTTGACGGCGGCGGCATCGAATGGCGTGCCATCATGGAATCGCACACCTTGGCGCAGCTTGAAAACGTAGGTTTTGCGATCCGTTGACACATCCCAGGAGGCCGCGAGCCAAGGCCCCACGCTCTGGTCCGGCAGCAGCACAACCAGGTTATCGAAGATCGAGCGGATCACCCGGTTATGCGGAGCAAATAATGAATTGTGCGGATCGAGAACGAAGCGGACGACCGACGCGCCATCGAACGCCACCAGCAACTCGCCGCCGGCTGTTTGCGCACGCGCCGGGCGGACACCGGCGGCGCTCGCGATTGCTGAACCGGCCAAGCCCCAGGAAAATTCACGCCGTGTTGGCATTGCCTGCGATCCCTCACCCATTCCGTGGAAATATGTATCGGGCTCATTGCCGGGACGGATGGAATTTCAGCCAAACTGAGCGGTAACCACGCTCTCGTCAAGGGCATTAAATGACAATCGCAATATTTCTACTGATTTTACGTGTTAAATATGAATCAACAAAACGCATCGTACAATAATCTCAAACTCAGGTTTGAGAGATGAAAACTGATTTCGGGTGCCGCCAGCGAAAAATGAGACTCGATGCGCTATGGCAGGGCTGGGCCATAGATCTCGAAAAGCGGTGTCATACACGCACTGGCCGTGCGCGCTGATTGTAGAGGAGTTTGGTTCGGCGTTCGATTTCCTCGGGCGATAGCGCCGCGATATCGCCGGCGAGTTCGGCGCCTATTTTCAGCCCCCGTTTCACGCCCGGGCGCTCGCTCAGTTCCTCGAACCAGCGTTTGAAATAGGGGAATTCCCCAAGATCCTGATCCTGGCCCTTCCAATTGACTGTCCATGGATAGGCGGCGATGTCGGCAATTGTGTAGGTGTCACCAGCCAAATAAGGCCGGTCGTAAAGGCGGTTGTTCAGAACGCCATACAGCCTATTGGTTTCATCGCCGAAGCGGCGCACGGCATAGCTCTGGTCACCCTTGCTGTCGCCCAGGCGCTTGAAATGGCCGTATTCACCCAGCTTCGGCCCCTGATTTGCCATTTGCCAGATGACCCATTGCACCACATCGTACTTCTCCCGCGGTGTCTGTGGCCAGAACGCATCGTATTTTTCTGCAAGATAGAGCAAAATGGCGCCGGACTCGAAAACACTGATGGGTCCGCCGCCGCCTTGCGGTTCATCATCTATCAGCAGCGGTATCCTGGTGTTCGGATTGAGCTTCGGGAAATCACCGGCAAACTGGTCACCGCGGCCGATATTGCACGGCACGATCGTGTAGGGCGTTTCCAACTCTTCCAGAAGGATGGTAACCTTCTTGCCGTTTGGCGTCGGCCAATAATGCAGATGCAGGGTCATCGGCTCTTCCATCCTAGCGATGAAGAAAGAAAGCACTTCTTTTTTGAAAAAAAGAAGCAAAAAACTTTTGAGTCGTTGAATGCGCTGTGCGGCGCGGGCGAAAGCAAAAGAACAAAAGTTTTTTGGTTCTTTTTTTCAAAAAAGAACATTCTTGCTTTCTTTGCCGTCAAGCCAGCGATGCCTATTATTTCAGCTCAAAACCCAGCCGGTTCAATGCGTCGCGCAACACATCCCGGCCGTTCAACGCGCCGGCGTCCTGCACACGCTTGCCCGCCTGGATGGACCAGCCCTGTTCAGCCAGCCCCTGTTCGCGCTGAAACACCCTGAATCTCTCGTCATAGGCGGCAACGTCCAGCAATCCCGCCTCACCGAAACCATACTGTTCGCGGAAGAAAACCGCCTGCTGCGGCAGCCTCGGCTTGACGTCGGCCGGCCGGTTCGGGTCCGGGTGGCCGACCACCAGGCCAAACAGGGCGACAACATGCGGCGGCAAGCCTAGCTCTGCCGCCACCTCCAACGGCTTGTTGCGCAGGGCACCAATATAGACGCCGCCAAGGCCGAGCGACTCCAGCGCCACGAACGCATTTTGCGCGGCCAGCGCTGCATCCACCGCGCCGAGCAGGAAACTTTCGAGATAGTCGAGTGCTTCCGCCTTCTGGTTCTGCGCGGCCGCGACCCGTTGGAGGCGATTGAGATCCGCCAGCCAAACGAGAAGCAGCGGTGCCTCCTTGATATGCTTCTGATTCCCGGCCAGTGCCGCCAGGCGCGCTTTGCGCGCCTTGTCCTCGACCGCAATCACGCTCCAGGCCTGCAGATTCGAGGAAGAGGCGGCCGATTGAGCGGCAGCGACCAAAATCTCCACAGTCCCATCCGGCAGCGCATCAGGCAGATAGGCGCGAACCGACCGATGCGACAAAATCACGCTCAGCGTGTCGTTCCAGGTGCCAGGCTCCGGCAGCCTGTCGCGGTAGCGCGCCGCCAACAGATTTACGGCTGATTCCCTAACGGTATCATCAATATTTGACTGCGGAAAAACAGGGGAGAGATCGTTCATCTTTCACTCCAGTCGCGGCTGAGTTTAGTCTAGGCCACCAATTGCGCGAAACAACAGCGCGGAATCCTCATTCAAGGATTTGCAGGGCCAAACCGGACTCTCGTCGTGCCTGATCTGCATGAGGAAAGAAGAAGAGTCGCCAATGGACATGGGGAACTGTCAGAAGCTTTCAACGAACGGGCGCAATTCCATTTCCCATGTCCAGGCATTGCGGGGTTGTTGGAGCATATGCCAGTAGGAGGCGGCGATCGCGTCCGGATCGAGCAGGCTATCGGGCGGGCCGGCACGGCCGGCGGCCCGTATGCCGCCGTCGATGATGAAATGCCCGACATGGATTCCCTGCGGTGCCAGTTCGCGTGCCATGCTTTGCGCGAGGCCGCGCAGCGCGAATTTGCCCATTGCGAAAGGTGCAGAGCGCGCATAACCCTTTACACTTGCGGAGGCTCCCGTGAACAGGATGGCACCACGCAGGGTGCCTTCCGGCCTAAGCAGAAGCCGTTTGGCCGCAAGCTGGCCGACCAGGAATCCGCCATAGGCACTCACGGCGAGGGTGCGCGCCACCTCTGCGGGGTCGAGGTCGATGAGCGGTCCACGAGTGCGGCCGCTGGCATTGTAAACCACGATATCGGGATCGCCGATCCGTTCGGCCACGGCGTCGAACAGTCCTTGCACTTGTAACGGCTCGGCGCTGTCCACAGCGAAGGCATGCGCGCCGGTCTCTTCGGTAATCGGCGCGAGTTTGGCGATAGTGCGCGCCGCAAGCGCCACCTTGATACCCTCGCGTGTAAACAGGCGGCAGAGCGAGGCGCTCAATCCTGGGCCGGCACCCACAATCAATGCACTGCCAAAACGGTGAGTCATGTGTCTCTCCTCTGCAAAAGATGAACCACTCCGGCGCCGCCCACGACAGGATCAAAAGTTTTTTGGTTCTTTTTTTCAAAAAAAAACAGTCTTCCTTCGTTGAATATCAGTCATTTCTATGGTTGAAGCAAGCAAAGCCACGCTTTGCGACACATTCCGCAGCACCCGCTGCATTCAGCAAAAAGAAAGAATCTTCTTTTTCTGAAGAAAAAGAAGCAAAAAGACTTTTATTCCTGCGCTGCGACCAGATGCGTTCAATCATGCGGCGGGGCGCGCCAGGCCCAAATGATCCCGCAACGTCCGGCCGCCGTACGCATCACGGAAAAGGCCGCGGCGCTGCAACTCGGGCACGACGAGCCGCGCAAAACTTTCCAGGCCGCCGGGAAGGTATGGCACCTGGATCATGAAGCCATCGCAGGCGCCCATGGCGTGCCAGGCCTCCATGCGGTCGGCGACGTCCCGCCCGGTGCCCGTAAAACCGCTCGCGGTGCGCCCCGCCCCATACTGATGCCCGAGCTGAGCGAGTGACATGCCCGTGCGGCGCGTCAGGTCGGCGACCTCCCGGTAGTGCCCCTGTACGCCCGGTACATCCAGCGTCTCCGGCAGCACCTGATCCTGCGGAAACTGCGAGAGATCGACATCGAGGTGATACGACAAGGTCGAAAGCCCGGCTTGCGGTTCGGAAAGGCTGTCCAGCAGCGCGCGCTGTGCCTCCGCTTCCGCACGCGTTTCGGCGACAACCGGCACAATGCCAGGTAGCACCTTCAACTGCTCAGGGCGCCGGCCGAATTTCTCGGCCCGCCTGTGCAGATCCGCGCGAAAGTCGCGCGCGGCTTCCGGCGACGAATGCGTCACGAAAATCACCTCTGCCCAGCGCGCGGCGAAGTCCCGGCCGCGATCCGAAGCGCCCGCCTGCAGGAAAACCGGCCGGCCCTGCGGCGGACGGCTGACATTCAGCGGCCCTCGCACATTGAACCAGCGTCCGTGATGGTCCACGCGATGCACGCGTGACGGCTCGGCAAAAAGCGGCGTTTCCCGGTCCCGCACCAACGCATCGTCCGCCCAGGAATCCCACAATGCGCAGGCCACTTCCATGAATTCGTCAGCGCGCTCGTAGCGCTGTTCACGCGGAAGATGGTCTTCACGCCCGAAATTGCGCGCTTCCGCATCCTGAAACGACGTCACGATATTCCAGGCGGCCCGGCCGCCGCTCAGATGATCGAGCGTGGCCAAGGCGCGGGCGACGGCGAAGGGCTCGAAATAGGTGGTGGATACCGTGCAGGCGAGGCCGACATGCCGTGTAGCACCTGCCATCGTCGCGAGCACCAGCAGCGGGTCGAGCCGCAACGCGCCGAGGGCGCCGAAGCGCAACTGGCTGTCGAGGCTGCCGTGCAGCCGGTCTGGCACCGCCAGGATGTCGGCGAGGAAAACGAGATCGAACAGCCCATCTTCCAGAATGCGGCCGAGCCGCGCGTAATACGCGGCAGAGAGAAAATCGGTATCCGCCTCCGGGTGGCGCCAGCCGCCGTGGCTGCCGGAAACCGGCCCGGCACACACGAAGGCTGCAAGGTGCATCTGGCGCTTGGGTGTTTCCGTTGGCATCGCCTCAGTCCGTTTCGACCGTGATTTCGGCGGGCGTTGTGCGAACGATCGTATTGTAGATCGGGCAGCCATCGGTAAAAGCCTGCACCAGGTTTTCCGCTTCGCCCCGTGCGACACCGGCGAGACTGAAATGCAGGCGCAGGATGCTGAACCGTGTCATGTCCTGCGGGTCCACGGTGTAGCTCGCCCGTGCGGTTGCACCTGTCAGCGCGCTTTCCCGCTTGCGGGCAGCATCGGTTATCATCGCCAGCCCGCATGTCGCGAGTGAGCCGAGCAGCAGTTCCGCTGCCTGTAACGCCTCGGCGGGGCCGCCGCGCGCAACCGATGCGTCGGTGACGACATGCACCTGCCGCGCGGTCAGCACGAAACGGCCAACTGTATCCGTCGTGGTGGCCGATACGGCCGGATCGCTGCTCATCGGTGGCTACTCCAGCTCCGCAATTGCGTTCACTGTACCTACGCCTACCACGCCATCGATGTCACTCAACCTGGCGATCAGGTGCGAGATGGGTCTCTTGCCCTTCACGGTCATGCGGAGAATGACGTGCCCCTTGTTCGGAAATTCCTCTATTTCGACACCCTCGTGATCGGAGCGGCTGAGCGCGTCGCTGGCATCCGCCAGAAAGACGCCCTCACGTTCAATTTCGACATGGTCGATTGAAAACCTCAGGTTTGTGCAAGAAATCAGGATCGTGCGTAAAAGGCCCCTGCCATCGCGATACGAAATTCGGAGTTTCTCTGCCCTGCGCTGCTCCTTGGGCAGGAGACTGACCAATTTGGGGAACACGAACATGATGATGAAATGGCCAAGCGTCGTGGCGAGGGCCAATAGAGGCAAGCCTGCGCCGCAGGCCATGCCGAGAGCCGCTGTCAGCCAGACGGAGGCGGCGGTTGTCAGCCCACGCACGACATCGCGGCGCATGAAGATCACGCCGCCGCCGATGAAGCCGATACCGGAGACGATTTGTGCCGCAACCCGAGATGGATCCACGACGACGCGGCCATTCGATATCACGTCCATGAACCCATATTTTGAAATGAGCATGAACAGGGACGCTGACACACCGACCAGCGTGTAGGTTCTCAACCCGGCACTCTTTTGCCGTATCTCCCGCTCCAGCCCTACCAGGGCCGAGAGCATGAAGGCCAATGTCAGCTCCTCGAGTTGAAGCCAGCTTTGTCCGGTGACGTTGAAGAAGCTCCACATCCGGTTGCATCACCCACTTGCCGCTTTCCCGGCCGATAACTAGGCCGAAATCCTTCGGATATCCATACTGCCGTTGGTTTCGAAAGGCGGCAATAAGCTCGTTGGTTTGAGCAATCAGATTTTCCAGGCAACCACATTCCAAGCCGTCGAGGAAGTCGTGCTGCATGTCGATGATGATGAGGCAGCGGGCCGGCATAAATTGAGTACTTAAAATAACTTATGCCATTTGTCCAAGAAATTTGCCTAAATCACTCGATATAGACGAGGTTATAGACATAGGATTTCGAACCCTTCTTGCTCACCCACTCGCCCTCGGGCGGATGATCGCCCTGATCCCGCAGCAGCACGTTCCAGGGCCTCCCCGTACATGACTGGGTGGCCTCATCCCAAGCCACCCAACCCCACTCTGGCCTTCGGATGATCCAATAATCGCCATCCTCCCGTTTATAGGCCGCACAACCATCTCGTTGTCTATCGATAACGAACACATAGACCAGTTCATCGCTTTTCCGCCGAAGCTCAAACCTTTCGCATCGGCCAGACTTTCTGCTCATCGCGCAACGCCAGTCCCTCGATTGTGCTACCATTCGGCGGGAAAATTGGGCAATAGGCAAGCACCGCTCACGCTCAGACGCAATTGGCATCAGTTTTGGCCTGCTAACGTGACATGTGTTGACTTATTGCTGTTTCTCCCGTGGTGACTGGACCAATGTACCTATTGGCCAGCCAGAGCAATCTCGCATGGTTTGGCTGATTAACGCCATAACTGTAGAGGAACACCCACATGAGCGCCGCTTTGGAACTCGAAAGACCCGGTATTGCGTCCCTGACAATTACCCCGCTTCAGCCGACGATCGGGGCGGAGATAAGTGGCATAGATCTGCGCACGCCGCTATCTGATGATGGGCGCGACGCGATCAAGACAGCTTTGCTCAAATACAAGGTCATCTTCTTTCGCGATCAGCATATCGATCGGAGGCAGCATCTTGCCTTCGCCAAGCGCTTTGGCTCGATCTATACGCCGCCCTACCCCGCGAACAGGCTGATCGACGTCGATGGCGAGTCTGGCCTTCATCTCATTGCCGCCGACAAGGAGGAACGGAAATTCTACGAGAGCCTGAAACGCCCGGGTGAAATCCGCGACGGCTATCACACGGATACAAATTGGCGCGTGGTGCCAAGTTGGGGCGCCGTTCTGCGGGCGGTGGATCTGCCGCCGGTCGGTGGCGATACCATCTGGGTCGATGCCGGCCGCGCCTACCGCGATTTGCCCGACGACGTTAAGACGCGCCTCGAAGGCTTGCGGTCGATCGTGGACTTCAGCGCTGCCCTCGAAAGGACGGGACATGGCGACTACCCGCTCGTGGCCCATCCGATCGTGCGAACACATCGCGAGACCGGCGAGAAAATCCTTTGGGTCGATTTTGGCAAGCACCCGCAAATCATTGGCGTCAGTGATGATGAAAATCGCGAGCTTCTACATTTGATCCTCAATCAATACAAAAAGCCGCAATACCAGGTGCGTTTCGCCTGGCGGCCCGGCTCCATCGCCTTCTGGGATAACCGCGCGGTTGTGCACACCGCCGTGCACGATTACGGCGATTACCCACGCACGCTGGAACGTGTACTTATCGATGACGAGCCTTTGTGGCGTAACCTGTAAGCCTTACTGCAACCGAAACCCTCCCCATTTTGGGGAGGGTCATTAAGTGCCGGACAGGGAAAAGAAGAAAGAAAGGTCTTCTTTTTCTGAAGAAAAAGAAGCAAAAAGACTTTAATTCTGGCGATTTGCCTGCAGCGGGCCGGGCGGCAGGGGTGTGCCATCTTCGCTATGGGCCACAGGCAGGAAGGCCGCATGGCCTTGCGCGTCCTTGCCTTCGACAAAATCGCCCTGGCGGCACGATCCTTCGACAATGTCGAAACGCCGCTCGCGCGATCGGGTGAAATTTCGTGTGACCTTCCAGGGGCCCGCCAGCACATGCGGCGCCTCGATCGTCATTTCGTCGACCAGGTGGTCGGCGCCTGCCAGGTGGATACGTTCTGAAATATGCATATCGCCGTCATTGGGAATGCCGACCGACTGGCTGGCCGGCAGATAGGTTTGCGGCAGGATGGCCACGGTATCCACCACCAAAGTATCGCCCTCCCACTGGCCAACCGAATGGCCGTTGAAGGTAAGGTCGGGATCGACGGGATGGCCTCGCCCATCGGTATAGATACGGCGCTGGCGATTGCCGTCGAACTCGTTAAGGATAGTGACCCGGCCGGGGGTGAACAGAAATTCGGTCGTCGCGAGCGTCATGATCATGAAGCTTGGCATGCCTTCCGGCAGGCAGTTCTGATAGAGGCCTTTGGGGTGGCCGGATGTTTCGAGGGCCTTGAGCGCAGCAATATCCTTGAGAATTTCGGGTTTCCATGGCGGCGGATGGCGGGCGGTGGTGAGCAGCCAGCTTTCGGGGAACCACACGCCGCTCCAATCCGGCAGGGTTGCCAATGCAGCCCAGTCCTTCTGCGTCGGCGGCGGATTGATCACCGGGTCGTTCGGTGCGGCCTGAGCACCCGTCAGTGCCACCGCCAAAATCAAACAACCGAAGCGCACCAATCTCATCCAAATGCCCCACCGGTCGACCAAAGCGCATAAGAAACAAAAGTTTTTTGGTTCTTTTTTTCAAAAAAGAACATTCTTAGAAAAGACAGAGGAAGACAAAGCCGTCTCCCCCTGTCTTGCGGCGCCTAGTAGTCCAGCTCGCCACCTTGCGGGGCGGGTTGCGATTTTTTCTCAGTTTTCTCGGCGATCAGCGCCTCGGTCGTCACGATCAGCCCGGCGACGGAGGCCGCATCCTGCAAAGCCGTGCGCACCACCTTAGTAGGATCGATAATGCCGGCCTGAACAAGATCCTTGTATTCGCCGGTCTGCGCGTCGAAACCAAAGCTGTAGGTGTCGTTTTCAAGGATCTTGCCGGCGATCACGGCGCCATCCTCACCGGCATTCTCGGCGATCTGGCGCAATGGTGCCTGCACCGCGCGGCGCACAATTTCCAGCCCCACGCGCTGATCTTCATTGGCCGGCTTCAAGGCCGCCAGCACTTTGGAGGCCCGCGCCAAGGCCACGCCGCCGCCTGGAACGATACCTTCCTCCACCGCCGCGCGCGTGGCGTTCAGCGCGTCGTCCACGCGATCCTTGCGTTCCTTCACCTCCACTTCGGTGGAGCCGCCGACGCGGATCACGGCCACGCCGCCGGCCAGTTTCGCCAACCGCTCCTGCAGCTTTTCGCGGTCGTAGTCGGATGTGGTCTCCTCGATCTGCGCCTTGATCTGCGCGACGCGGCCTTTGATGTCCTCGGCAGCGCCGGCACCTTCCACAACCGTGGTGTTCTCCTTCTCGATCAACACGCGCTTGGCGCGGCCAAGCTGGGCGAGCGTCACGTTTTCCAGCTTGATGCCCAGATCCTCGCTGATCACCGTGCCGCCGGTGAGGATCGCGATATCCTCCAGGATCGCCTTGCGCCGGTCACCGAAGCCGGGCGCTTTCACCGCGGCCACTTTCAGGCCGCCGCGCAGCTTGTTCACCACCAGCGTCGCCAGCGCCTCTCCTTCCACATCTTCGGCGATGATCAGGAGCGGCCGGGTGGACTGCACCACCGCCTCCAGCACCGGCAGAATCGGCTGCAGGCTGGACAGCTTCTTTTCGTGGATCAGGATGTAGGGCTGATCGAACTCGGTGGTGAGTTTCTCGGCATTCGTCACGAAATAAGGGGAGACATAGCCGCGATCGAATTGCAGCCCCTCGACGACATTGAGCTCCGTTTCCACACCCTTGGCTTCTTCGACGGTAATAACGCCCTCATTGCCCACGCGCTGCACGGCCTGGCTGATGATGTTGCCGATCTCGGCGTCCCCATTAGCGGAAATCGTGCCGACCTGGGCGGTTTCCGCCGGCGTGGTGATTTTTCGGGTTCGGGCGCGCAGCTCCTCGATCACCGCGAGCACGCCTTTGTCGATGCCGCGCTTCAGATCGAGCGGGTTCACGCCGGCGGCGACGGCCTTCGCACCCTCGCGCACGATGGATTGCGCCAGCACGGTGGCTGTGGTGGTGCCGTCACCGGCATTGTCGTTCGTCTTGGAGGCCACTTCGCGCAGCAACTGCGCGCCCAGATTCTCGAACTTGTCGGAGAGCTCGATCTCCTTGGCAACCGTCACGCCGTCCTTGGTAATCCGCGGCGCGCCAAAGCTCTTTTCGATCACCACGTTGCGGCCTTTCGGCCCGAGCGTCACTTTCACCGCGTCGGCCAAAATATCCACGCCGCGCAACAGGCGCTGGCGGGCATCACCGGCGAAACGTACTTCCTTCGCAGCCATCTATCGTTTTCCTCTGGAATAAGGTTTTGGGGTTCAGGCAGCTTTCCGGGCGCTTTCCACGGCGCCGGTCACGATGCCCAGAATGTCGGATTCCTTGACGATCAACAGGTCTTCGCCGCCGATCTTCACTTCGGTGCCGGACCATTTGCCGAACAGCACGCGGTCGCCCGGCGCCACTTGCGGGGCCACGACGTGGCCGTGATCGTCGCGCGCGCCGGGGCCTACGGCGACCACTTCGGCTTCGGTGGGTTTTTCACGCGCGGTGTCGGGAATGATGATGCCGCCGGCGCTTTTCTCCTCGGCGTCGATGCGCCGCAAAACAACCCGGTCATGCAAAGGACGGAAATGGGACATGGGGCAGCTAATTCCTCGCCTGAGAGGCTGGGGCCGGCATGCGCGCGCGTGCCCTCGCCGAATGGGTGGGCGGCCGGCTCCAGCAGCTTGCCCCCGGGGGAGAGGGTACGAAGCTGTGTGCCGGCCGTGAACCAGAGTTAGCGCCCTAAACACACCTTGACAACGGGTAATTCTCGTAAGCACTGTCAGGTGATGTAATTACTGGTATGCGGCAAATGCAAACGTGATATAGGTGGCGCCACCCGCCTATCCATCTGCCGGTCGTCGCTTGCCGTTGGGTGGAGGGCAACGCGCATTTAGGCGAGGTGCAGGGCTAGGGCCGGCAACTTGCGCTACATCGATTACTCAACCCGGCAGAGGACGCATTGGTGAAAACCGCATGATACAAAAACCCAGCAATCGAATTGCGCAGCAAATGAGAAGCTGCCTGGCAGCCTTGATCGCATTGATATTGCTTTGGCCCTTGCACGCGGCCATGGCGCAAGCCGGGCAGGCCCCCTACCAGGTCGAGTGGGTCTATCGGATCCGCTACGGATACCAGGATGAGTGGTGGAAGATCTTCCAGAAGTACCAGATCGCCATCCTGGATCGGGAGAAAACGCTCGGCTACGTGTCCAACTATGTCGTTGTCCGGCCCGGCCTGCATACGAGCGAGGACTCAAGATGGGACTACAGGATCGTCATCACCTATCCGAACCAGGCCGGCTCCACGCATGAGGACGAGGTGGAGAGGGCGCTGTTCCCGGATCGCGCAACGCTGCACAAGCAGGAACAGAGGCGATGGGAGCTGACGCTCAATCACTGGGATCTGCCGATCCATGAAATCGATCCCCATAAAGTGTCAGACTGACCAAGAAGAAACAAAACTGCTTCGGCGGCTGGCGCGGACCTCATAGGCGCGCCTAGATAGGACCTAAAAGTTTTTTGGTTCTTTTTTTCAAAAAAGAACGTTCTTTCTTTGTAAGGACGTAATTCATGGATCTTCAACTCGCCGGCAAGCGCGCCATTGTCACCGGTGGCAGTCGCGGCATCGGCAAGGCGATCGCGCGCGCACTGGCTGATGAAGGCGTGCATGTGGTCATTGCCGCGCGTACCCTGGCGACGCTACAGGAAGCTGCCGCCGAACTGGCGGAGGCAACTGGCAGCCGCGTGTTGGGCATTGCCGCGGACACCGGCGACGATGCCTCCGTCCGTGCACTGGTGGAGCAGGCATTGCACAGGCTTGGGGGCGTGGACATTCTTGTGAACAACGCCGCCACGCCCGGCGGCGCGGCACCCGCGGCGCGCCTTGCGGAGGTAACCGGCGCAGGGCTGTTGGACGATGTAAACGTAAAGGTGGCGGGATATCTGCGCACCGCGCAGGCTGTGGCGCCTCATCTGGTGGCGGCAGGCTGGGGCCGCATCATCAACATTGGCGGCTTGGCAGCGCGCAGCAGCGGGCATTATGTCGCGTCCATCCGCAACGGTGCGATTTCCGCGCTCACCAAGAATCTGGCCGATGAACTGGGCCCGCACGGCATCACGTCGGTCGCAATTCATCCCGGCGGCACCCGAACGGAAAAAACGAAACCCGAGGCTGAAGCACGCATTGCCCAAGGCAACAGCATCGGCCGCATTGTGGATGCTTCAGAAATTGCCTGGCTGGTCAGCATCCTGGCATCTCCGCTGAGCGGCGCTATCAACGGGGAAACGATCGCAGCGGGTGGCGGTGTGCCGAAGACGATCAATTACTAGCTGGGTTCGCGCTTTCGGCCTAATTCTCGGTCCCTGATTATCGCAGCGGGGCGCCATGAGAGGGGACGAAGCGGCGTGACCGCTCAGCGTATCGGCACCGATGCCGAAGCCATCGCGGCCGCTGCCGCGCTCGCCGCCGAATTCGCGCGGGGCGCGCAAGCCCGCGACCGCAACCGGCACTTACCCCATGCCGAGGTTGCGCGCATGGCCAAAGCCGGTCTATGGGCCGTCACCGTGCCGCGCCGGTTCGGCGGTGCCGGCGTTTCCGCCGGGACGCTCGCGGAAGTCATCGCCATCCTCTCCGCCGCGGACGGCAGCATCGGACAGATCCCGCAAAACCATTTTTATATCCTCGAAGCCCTGCGGCTAGACGGATCGGAGGCGCAACAACGCGACTGGTACGGGCGGGTGCTGGAAGGCGCGCGCATTGGCAACGCGCTGAGCGAAGCCGGCACGCGCAGCCATACCGATTTCAAAACCACTTTGCTGCCGGATGGCGACGGCAGTTTCCGCCTGCATGGGCGCAAATTCTATTGCACCGGCACGCTGTTCGCCGATTTCATCGCGGCCGTTGCCAAGGATGAGGCAGGCCGCCGGGTGATTGCGCTGGTGCCGCAAGATGCGCCAGGCGTCACCCTGATCGATGACTGGAGCGGCTTTGGCCAACGCACCACCGGCAGCGGCACGGTGGTTTTTGACTCCGTGCGTGTGCCCGCCGAAGCGGTGGTAGAACACCACCGCGCGTTCAGCCGGCCGACGCCGATGGGCCCGCTTGCCCAGATCATGCACGCCGCCATCGATCTGGGGCTGGGCCGCGCAGCGATCGCCGCCGCGCGCAAGCCAACCGAGGATGCCGCGCTTATCCAACAGGCAGGCGAACTGTTTATCCGCCTCCGCGCCGCGGAAGCGATGATCGCACGCGCCGCCCTCATGGTGGATGCAGCCACGCGCGAGCCAAAGGTAGAAAGCGTGGCAGCCGCCTCCGTGGCTGTGGCCGAAGCAAAAGTATTGACCACCGAGCTCGCCATTTCGGCCGGCAACGCAGTTTTCGATTTCACCGGCGTGCAGGGCACCGACGACAGCCTGGGACTGGATCGGCTCTGGCGCGATGCACGCACACACACGTTGCACGATCCGCTGCGCTGGAAATTGCATGCCATAGGCAACTGGACGCTGAATGGCGTGGCGCCGCCGCGGCATGGGGCAATATGAACAACAATAGAAGAAAGAATGTTCTTTTTCTGAAGAAAAAGAACCAAAAAGACTTTGTTTCCTGGTGTTGGAACCGAGGGGATGGCCATGATTGATTTGCCCGGGATTGTTCCGGCCAGCCGGATAGCCACCGATGTGGACGCATTGCAGGCGGCGCGCGATCTTGCAACCTCCTTCCGCGCGCAGGCCGGACAGCGCGATCGTGAACGGCGGCCCCCGCTCGCCGAATTGGATGCGTTTTCGGCCTCCGGGCTAGGCGCGCTGACTGTGCCCGTAGCGCATGGCGGCCCAAAAATTTCGCATGCGACGCTCGCCGACGTGATCGCCATCATCAGCGCGGCGGATGCATCGCTCGGGCAATTGCCTCAAAACCAACTCGCCTTCTACAGCATGCTGGATTACGCGGATGCGCCGGCTGTGAAACAATGGATCTATCCGAAGGCACTGGAAGGCTACCGGTTCAGCAGCGCATTGGCGGAAACCCATAGCCCCACGACACAGGACATTACCGCGCGAGCACGGCGTGACGGATCGGATTGGATCATTTCAGGCCGCAAAGGCTATGCGACCGCCGCCTCCTTCGCCCATGTTGTCGGCGTGCAAGTGCGGGATGAAGAAGGTCGCGGCCTGCGTGCGCTGATCCCGGCCGGCACGCCGGGTTTGACGATCCTGGATGATTGGTCGGCATTCGGCCAGCGTACGACAGCCAGCGGAACCATCCTGCTGGAGGATGTACGCTTGCCGGCGGACCACGCCTTCCATACGCCGCCGCTGGCTGAGATTCCCGCCCTGTATGGCCCTCTCTCGCAACTAATACAGGCGGCAATCGATCTGGGTATAGGGCGGGAGGCACTGGCGGCCACAATCGATTTTGTGCAAACGCGGTCGCGGCCGTGGATCGATGCAGGCGTCGATCGTGCTCGGGATGATCCCTACATCATCGCCGCCGTCGGAGATCTGCAAATCCGCGCGCACGCCGCGGAGGCGCTTCTGCACCGCGCCGGCAAACTGATCGATGACACCTCCGGCAAGGAGACATTCGATTCGGTTGCGGCGTGCTCGATTGCCGTAGCCGAAGCCAAGGTGCTGACAACAGAATTCGCCATATTGGCTGCCAACAAGCTGTTCGAGCTGGCAGGCACCAGGTCCACCCTCGCCGAATACGGGCTTGATCGGCTATGGCGCTACGCGCGGACGCATACGCTGCACGATCCGGTCCGGTGGAAATACCATGCGGTGGGCAATTACTATCTCAATGGAACGCTGCCGCCGCGTCATGCCTGGATCTGAAAGAAGGCAAGGCTTTTCCTTTCTTCAGAATAGAACAGCTTTCCTCAATCCCGAAATCGAAATTGCGCCGTCGGATGTGGGGGCGCCAAACGCGGCGCGCCAGCTCGCGCTCCAACGTTCTTGCCAGCTCCACCCAAGGTTCGATGTGCATGTAGTCGGCAGACTGGTCGCGCGGGTGGCGCCACAAGCCGGGCGATTGGTGAACAACGCTGTTCAGTTCAAACGCGTTGAAGCGGATGCGCTTCGGCATAGCTGCCTATACGGGTGCCGGCGAGGCAGACCGCACAACCTCCAGCGAGGCCAGCAGGTCGGCATGGTGGCGCCGTGCCACATCGGGATGGGAGCGCAAGCGGCCCTTGAGCGCGTTGAGCCCGACCTCGCGCAAGAGAGGGTTGGACGGATCGCGTGTTACGCCGCGCGCGCGAGCGGCAAGCGAAGCCGGCAAGGTAAGGGCCGGCACCACCGAGTCGAGGTTCGCACCAAGGAAAAAGCCGATCGAAAGCCGGTCTGTGCCAGCAGGCGGTGTAAGCGCCCGATGCAGCGTGCCTTTCAGGTAGCCGTCCGACGCGAGCTCCAGGAGCTCGCCGATGTTTACCACCAGGCTGCCCGGGATTGGCGGTGCATCGATCCATGCGCCGTCCGGACCTTCCACTTGCAGCCCGCCGCGATCGGCCTGCCAGAGCAGGGTGAGAAAGCCGCCATCCTTATGGGGGCCGACGCCCTGGTCGGTTACCGTGGCCTCGCGGCCGGGATACCGGATGAGTTTCAGCAGGAAATTGGGTCTGGGCTGGTAGATCGGCGCGAACACCTCCTCGTCCTGGCCAAGCACGACAGCGAAGGCGCGCAGCAGCCGCAGGCCGAGTGCGGTGAGCGCGCCGATCCAGGCTTCGGCCGCTTCGCGCAGCTCCGGCAGGCCCTCTGGCCATTGGTTCGGCCCATGCAGCCTCGTCCAAGGCGGGGTGCCAGGCCCTGGCGGAACCGGTGTACGCTCAGGCCCGATATCGAGCTGTTCACGCCAGTCGGCTTCACCGCGGGTTCGTTCCCAGCCGGGCCGGGTGTAGCCGCGGAAATTGGCGGCGTTGACCATTTCGATGGTGCGCTTCTCCGCCTCCGGCAAGGCGAAGAAGCGGCGGGCGAGCGCGGCAAGCTGCCCGGCGGCCGAGGGGTTCAGCCCATGGCCGACCAGGTAGAAGAAGCCGAAATCCCGCGCGGCCGCCCCAAGATCGGCGAGGAAGCTGGCATGCCCGGGTGCGCCGGCATCCAGGCAGCTGATGTCGAGAACAGGAATCCTCTGTCCATTGTGAGTGGGTTGGGCCATACGCGCACTTCCAAACGTAGTTTGCTGACTTACACTACCCAGCTCTGGAAATAAATTGTGCTGCGAGGCACCGTCGGGCCTTGCCAAGGCTCGGGCCCGGTTCAGGCCGTGCCGCGCAGATGAGTTGCAAGGCCGTGGATATGGCCCACGCCGATACCGCAACAGCCGCCGATAATGGTAGCCCCGGCCGCGACCCAGCGATCCGCCCAATCGCAGTAGGACGCAGCATCGAGATCGTGACGGAGGTCCGACAAAGTTACATTGGCCTCGTCTATGAGGTGCCCCTCGAAGGCGTTGGCATAGACTCCGATGGCCTTCGCGACATTGGCCGCGCGGAAGATGCCGGCAGTTGTGGCAACTGCCGGGGCCATCACTTCCGGCCGGCTGCAATTGAAGAGGATGGCGTCGATCTCCGCCTCGGCGGCCCACGTAGCGGCTGCCGCGACCGTCTCTCCGGAGCGCAGTCTGGGCGCATCGGAAGCTGCGTCGGCCTCATCCTTCAGGGTGAAGGAAATCCAGACGGGCTTTGCATCATCCTTCACCGATTGAACGACGGCGCGAGCCTCCGCAAGGCTGCTCAGCGTCTCGCCCAGCCAAAGATCGACGGAGGATCGTAATCCCGCGATTAAGACGCCAAGATAGTCGCCCGCGCGAACGGGATCGAATAGGTCTGGCCGATAGGAGCCGAAAATGGGCGGCAGAGAGCCGGCAACACGCGTCTGCCGTTCAGCGTGACCCTGGTTTGACTCATCCGCGGCCTGCCGCGCAAGGCGCCCCGCCAACGATGCCAGAGTGAGACCCTCGGCCCGAAAGCGTTCTTCACCGATATGAAATGGCACAA
>Ga0209611_10006752_pt1 | contig 18639 bp, 11 predicted proteins | sample S1TSphgellanicum_3_FD_187693 | JGI IMG/M metagenome (GOLD analysis project Ga0209611, IMG submission 187693) | Host-associated microbial communities from peat moss isolated from Minnesota, USA - S1T2_Fc - Sphagnum magellanicum MG (SPAdes) (version 2) | ecosystem: Host-associated > Plants > Peat... | reverse complement strand
AGCATGGGATCCTTCATTGATCACCAAGCAAGGGATCTTCATTGACCACCAAGCAAGGGATCTTCATTGACCACCAAGCAAGGGATCTTCATTGACCACCAAGCATGGGATCCTTCATTGACCACCAAGCATGGGATCCTTCATTGACCACCAAGCATGGGATCCTTCATTGGCCACCAAGCAAGGGATCTTCATTGACCACCAAGCAAGGGATTTTCATTGACCACCAAGCATGGGATCCTTCATTGACCACCAAGCATGGGATCCTTCATTGACCACCAAGCATGGGATCCTCCTTTGACCACCAAGCATGGGATCCTCCTTCACCTCCCTTCTCCTTCTCTTTAAAAGGCGGCTCAGATGATTGGGGGGCTCTCTCTTTGCCTTGGAGAATTTCCTTGAATACTTGTCTCACAAGCTTTTTGAAGGGAAATGGGGATGAGACTTAGGAGAGGGAAGAAGGAAATGAGTGGAGGGAAGATCTTGTAATAGTTTTAAGGAATGAGGGTGAGGAATGATGAGGTTGGAAGGTTAGAATTTAGAGAAACTTCACAAAAAAACCTCTCGGGTTTCGTAGTATAACTTCCTAGTTATTTAGCTGCAGAGCCTAAAATTTGGTAGGTAGATGCGCCTTGTTGTTAACTTTCCAGAGGGCTATAGCAAGCTAGATTTAGACAACGTATGTGATAGAAACAATTCTCCAAGTGATTGGGGGTCTGCAGTCGAGTTGGACCAATTTCCTTTGCAAAACCCTCTCGGGTTTCGTAGTATAACTTCCTAGTTATTTAGCTGCAGAGCCTAAGATTTGGTAGGTAGATGCGCCTTGTTGTTAGCTTTCCAAGGAGCTATAGCAAGCTAGATTTGGACAACGTATGTGGAAGAAACAATTCTCCAAGTGACTGGGGGTCTGCAGTCGAGTTGGACCAATTCCCTTTGCAAAACCCTCTTGGGTTTCGTAGTATAACTTCCTAGTTATTTAGCTGCAGATCTTGATATTTGGTGGGAAGGTGCGCCTAATGGTTAACTTTCCAAATAGCTAAAGCAAGCGAGATTTGGACAACCTAAGTGTTAGAAACAATAGTTCAAAGGCTTGCTGGTTGTAGCCAAGTTTAAGAAGGTGTTGAGTCCATAAGTGTTCATTAAAAGGGATGACAATTTGATATAAGGTTCTAGGATTTGGAATGTGTGAATCTAAATAACAAATCTATCAATGTTGAATTGTGAATGATGCCTGGAAGGCAAAATAATTAACTTCATCTACGAACGCGACCTAATAACTAGACATACATTCGCATTCGTCCTTCATCAGTAGCATTTGTGCTTTCAAGCATAGTCACCTTGTAGAACCGGAGGTAGAGGGACAAAAGTTGCCTCACAACACGCACATGATGAAAAAGAGATTATGAACCTTGTTGTAGTGGTTTCAAAAGTAAAAGTAACAATTGCTTCAAAAGAGGAAGATTCAAATGAAGAGCCTTTTGAATCTTAAGGATGAGGTAGCAAAGGAGTTGCAAGTACCATAGTTTTAAACAAAAAATGAAAATTATTTTGTCTACCAAAAGGAAAGATGGGTTGTTTGATGAATCATTAGATTTAGAAGAGGAGTCAATTTTAACTACACATGTGACATTGGTTCTAGCTATGAAGATGGCAACAAAAGTGGAGCATTTTGATGAGTTGTCATTAGACTCTTTTCCTAACATTTACTATTTGCATTTGAGCACAATGCAATTTCCAAGAAGTCCCAATTCCTGCAAGCATATGAATGGATCCATTCCAAGCTTGACTATCGACAACTAGTCCACATGTAATGGGTGCTTTCTAATCACACCCACTAACCACTAAGCATAGCAAGTGCTTTCTAAGCACACCCAATAACCACTAAGTGCAATCAATGCTTTCTAAGTACACCTAGTGACCACCTAGCACAATCAATGTTAACTAAACACACCTAGTAACCATGACCAAGCACAATCAATGTTTTGTAAGCACACCCAATACCCACTAAACACAGTGAATGTTTTCTAAGCACAATTTCTTTCCAAGCACAATGAATGTTTTCCAAGCACAACAATTTCTTTCCAAGCATAATGAGTGATTTTTAAGCACAATGAGTAAGGTTAATAAGGACAATAAGTACTTTCCAAGCATTCTTAATAATTAGCAAACACAATTGGTACTTCCCAATAACCAATCAAAACATTATGGGTGCTTTCTAAGCACACTTGGTGCTTTCCAAACATTCCCAAAAATTAACAAGCAAAATAGGTGCTTTCCAATTACACTCTATAACTAGCAAACATAGTGGGTGCTTTCCAAGCACTCCAAGTAACCAATAAGCACAAGTGATGTTTTCCATGCACTTCCAATGACCTGCAAACACAATGGGTATTCTACCAACACTTCCATCAACCTCCAAGCATAATGGGTACATTTTGAACACTACCAATAAATTTTAAACAATTATTGCCACAATAAAGCTTTCATTACATAAGCCATAGTTCAATTTCTCCATCTAGAATGAAACACTCCTGGGCCAAATCACTTATTAATAGCCTCTCTAAAATTAAACATTCAATACATGACCACTAACCATTCTATCTAAATTAGGTCAAGTATGTAGACATGCCCTACCACGACTAATTACTAACAACAACCATTTGAAACTCCATTTTCCATAAACCAAGTAGCAAATAAAACCTTAAAATGAAACTTTGTCAATAGGTTTTAATTTAATTGAAGTGTAGAAGGATTTAGGAAAAATGAACAAACTAATGGAAAAAAACACACTTGGCATAATTGGTTCTGAAGATACATGTAACAAGCTCTCCGCCATCAATGTCCATACTTCACTGAAGCCCAAATCACATGTTAAATTCTTCATGTCCTCATTTTCAGCACAAAACCCCCAGCTAGTACACCAATTAGGGTGGAAAAGTTCACCACAAATCAAACATTTGTTGTTATCTCTTACAACTTCAGCCAAATAAAAAGGATGGTAAGTGTGATTGTAGGAAGCAATAACAACGTCACCACAATGGTAGCCTCTACCACAAAATTTACAAAGTTTCACAATAATGAAACTAGCACTTTTAGATTCTATTAATGAATTTGGATGCAATATGGGCTTAGGCCAAAATGACACACCCCCTCCACTCTCCATCTACCTTGATTGAACTTGAATAACTTTTATTTCTCTTTTTAGCAAAGATTTTTGTTTCTTAATGTCCCCAAGAACACGATCAAGGTTTTGGTGCTCAATCTGACAATCTTGACATAGTTCTTCACCTTGCACAACATGTTTGATTATATCTTCCAAACATTTTTTAGAGTATTCTATATCATTCTCCTTAGCATGATAGTTCTGATGAACTACATCACACTAGCCCACCAAATCTTTCAGAATTTCCTCTTGTTCCATGTGCGCTTTGACAGTAGTAGCATTCTCTATTTGTATGCGTTACAATTTTATCTGCACCCAAAAAAAATAAAAATAAAATCTGATGCTTAAATGGCATGGCATGAAATTGCTAGGGAAAATGCTTAAGTAGGTTTCAAGGATAGTCATAACCCACAAAAGAATACAATAGTGCTAAATCAAATGTAAAATCATTACAAAACATATAACCTTTTCTTCAAGTTTGTGTCTCTATTGCAAAATCACCTTTAGTTCTTGTTTGTTGTAGTTATGGAGTTTTGCGCCTCCACTACAACAACCTTTCAATCCCCCATGGTAACCTAAATCCTATCAAATTTTCCTCCAACTTCTTATTTTCAGCCTCTTCATCACCTATTCTTGCACAAGCACACTTTTCCAATTTGCACAACAAAACATGAAAATCTACAATCCTCTTGATTTTTTATGGCAAGATGTCATATGGACATAGTCCCCATTCCTTCAAGAAGCTCCCACTTTTCATCTTTAATGTGGGCTTAATATCAAATTGTGCAAATGCTTTTGTTGCACTCAAATCTAACAATTCCATACTTCCACTTTTGATTATCCCCACATTTCTCCTCCGAGCCTTCTTTCTAGCTATTGATGTTGTAGCTTTCGCCCAATTAATCTCATGGCCCTTCTCATGTGCTATGTATCCTTTGACCAACCAAAGTGTGAAATCATTGTTGGTTGGTGTTGCTACACCATAGATTTACTAGTGCAATTTCTTCGAGTCATGTTTGGTATCAACATGAATGAGTGGGTTCATAAGCTTTAAAACACACTTTGGACCAAAAACCTTTACTAAATCATTCTCACAAACATGTGCCCTGGTGAGGTCTGTTTTCAGATCTAGACCTCCATTACGTAACTTCTTGACAACAGAAAAATATTCTTTTGTTTAGAGCCAATAATCAATAACTTTCCATGGTGGGAATTATGTGTTCTTTTTTTTTTTACCTTTATGATCTCTTCCTTCACCATCATCATTGTGACTTTCGGAAAAATGAGCAAAGAATGTAAAATCTAAATTCTAAAGTTTACAATTTATTGAGGTCAATTATGCACAAAAATGATTTACATGAATAATGACTCGAGGAATCAAGTAGGAGAAGAAAATTTGGGAAACTCAATTGGACTTGCACTCAAGTGAAAAAAACAATAGTCGACTGAAATTGAACTTGAACAAGAGAAGAAAACCATTTCTTTGTGCATGTGTGTTGAAAGGCATGTGAAATGCAATTGACCTAGAAGATGTGCACATAGTACATGGATATTTCAAAAACATTTTAATCAAGGGTTTCAAAATTGACTAGCCTTCATCGAATCCCTAGAACTAATCTCGTTGTGCCACGTTGACAAGAAAACAAAATTGACTACTTTCAAAGGACTCACCCAAGGAGGCAGGTTTGGCTCTTGTTTGCATGATTTGACCCACAATTAATTTCCCTTCCTAGATACATAGGTTTTTTTACCTTTGTTGAGCTCACTCCACATTTTTTACCACTACCTAATGTAATGTAGCACTTAATTTCATCTTCTTAATAAGAACTATTTTACCATATCCACTAAATCTTCATCATTAACAACTTGTTTGATAAAATAAAACAATTGTCCATCTTCAAATGTGGGGTGCACTCAATAAATGTAATATTTGGTGCAAATTTTTATGTTAGATTGAATTCCAATTCTATACCCAAAAAGAATTTTGGGCAACTACTTATCCTAGTTTAAATAACTAGTTAAGAATTATGAACTACAAATAATATAAGAAGCCCATATTTTAAAGTCTTAATAAGTCATGAACAACCATTCCATTACAATATGGCTATTACAATACTAAATGTTGACAAATAATCCCATAGTACACCTAACGTACATTTTCAAATGTTGTACCCCATCCTTCTCCATTTTTACCTCCAAGAATTCAACATCAATGAATGTGGTATGATCTAGAACATCTTTCGCCTCAAACCACTTTCAGTAGAGGTCAATAGCCACCAAAACATATTTATTGCCTATTGTAGTTTATGGCAATGGTCCATCTATATATATCCATGGCAATTTTGAAAAATAGATTCAACATAAGAATTGAACTTTTCCTAATTAGACGTAAAATTGTTAATCTACTTTACCACCTAACACATATTACATGACCTTACCACCAAACACATAAAATTGGTACAATCATGCCAAAAAACCTTTTGCAAATTTCAACCAACATTTGTTGTTCCCCAAAGTGTTTGATTTTTTCATCTAAATCGCAAAAAATCTTTTTTTCTCTTCTAGTTGTGGTACCATTAGATTCTTGTAGTAGAATTAATCTTCATGTTAGTAATAATTCAATAATTGCTTCCTAATTTTGTTGAGCTCTTCCACAAAATATTTTTATGGACACAAATTCATTTTGCAATAAAGCCAATCATTCCTTTTCCTTCCAAATGTCTATCATTCTACCAATATCTTCCTCTTCCTCTTTGTTAAAAACTTCCTAATCATAAACCCTTCAATCATTATTTGTGTTGCCATTATCAAATCCATCTCTTCCTTCATGCTTATCATCTTAGGGTAAGTATGTTTCACCTTTTCATGATGGTTTTTTCTTGTTTATAACAATAGTCTATATATCCATTAATATTTTTTCATTTCCTACTTCATTATTACCAAAAGTTGAACCTCCTTTATCCATTTGGTAAAAACTTAGACAACTAAGTTTTCATTCCTTTAAGTAATTTCTAGGGTGAAAACTAAATGAGGTGAGTTCTCAAAACACAAACCTTCCCATTCTATACTTGTGATTGGTGTTGCAAAAACAACTTTAACATCCTAGATTTCATTGTTGAAATCTTCATTTTCATCTATTTGATCCACCAAGTTTCTATTAAGCACTTCTACATTTGTATGTTGAGATCTTGGCAATATACAATCTTGAATGATAAATCTTGCAACATATCAATCCAACATTTCAACTCCCATGTGTGTCAAAAATAGTAGCCAATCATTCTAGTGGTTTATGGTCAATTTTCAACAAAAACTATGTTTGATGTAGATATTGTCAAAAGTGTAGTTCACTCCCCATACCACTTCATAGCATTCTCTCTACATAGGATGAAACCTCTTTTGAACATCAAATAAGTTTTTGCTTGCATATACAACCACCATTTCTATTCTTCCATCTTTATGTGATAGGATGGCACTAATTCCTTTTACATATTGATCTACATCTAGTATGAAAGGCCTTGAAAAGTCTAACTTAGACAAAATCAGTGCTTCCACTAAACATTTCTTTAGTTTATCAAATGCCTCCAAACATGCATAACTCTAGGTAAACCTCTAATCCATTCTTGTTAGTTCAAATAATAGGCTTGGTAGTTTTGCATAACCTTTGATGTAAATTTTGTAGTATCTAGTAAGTCCCAAAAAGGCTCTTACATTGGTCACAATTGAGGAATTTGATCATTCCACCACAACATGAAGTTTTTTGTAGGTTAGGTGATGTTCCTTCATCACCAACCACATGCCTTAGAAAGGAAATTTGTTGCACTCCAAAGAAACACATAGCAAGATTTAGTTTCAAATTCACCTACCTAAGTTTTTCCAACACTTTTTATAAGTGTTCCATGTGATTAGTACAATCATGGTTGTGTATGTTAAGGTCATCCACAAAGACCTTAATAAAGTTGTCTTTCCAATCATCATTAAACATTTAGTCAAATTGTTTTGGAAAATGTGCTAGTGGCATTTTTTATGCTAAATGGCATGACATTATAATCAAACACACTAGCTTTCATGATCACCATTGTCTTTGTGATGTCTTCAAATGCAATTATAATTTACCAAAATCTCGATTACAAATCTAGGGCATTGAAAAACTGAAATTTGTCAAGTTGGTTGATCACATCAAGGTGGTTGCAAGGTAGGGTGGTTCACTTTTTGCATCAAAATGCAAATTTTTGCAAAATGTAATGCATTTACATGCTATTAAAACATATTTTAAAATTAACAATTGGCCAATTTTTTTATTAAATCTAGATTGTCAACTTGAATAAGAAGATATTTATGTAAAATAATAATAACATATATGCATCAACTATATAGTAATGAACTTTTAAAGTTGAAAAATATGGATTAGCTTTATGTTTATGTTTTTATATACATACATTTTTGTGTATGTTTTTTATTTGGGTTGTCTTACAAGGGGGTCCAAGCATGATTGGGATATCCCCTTTAAGTCCTAGGAATCCACTTTGAGGATTCCCAAATTCACCTTTTTTTTCATTTTTCCCATGACATGTCTTACATTTCACCCTTTTTTTTCATGTTAGATGAAATAATTTTGTTCCAAATCTTATATAGGCCTCTAAAGTATCTATTATTTTCACTTATGAAAGTGAGAATAATAAAATTTATCCAATGTGGGCCATGTTCTATCAATGGCCTAAAATTCTCAAAAATTTGATTTTTTGAAATTTTTTACTTGTCATAGGACATTTGGTTCTTGTCACATTCATGCATTTTATACACATTAACACATAAGGTGTTTGTGGTGAAAATCTTGGGCCAAAAAAAGTTGGTTAACATTCCTTATGGGTCTTTGAACCTTTTTTTCTCATGAGACAAAGTCTTGGATTTTTTTCAAAGATTTGGTAGGAATTTTTAAACTTGTTCAAACTTGACATTCTATGCATAAAATTGTACCTTTGTAATGTATTTATCTATGAATAAAATCAAACTTTCAATATGAATGTGTTATTAAGTTTTAACAACATGTTTAAGTGAAGCAGTCCAGTGAATATAAAATGAAACAGTCCTTTTGGGTACCCCAACCATGTTTTGACTCAAGGATTTAATATATGATATATAAAAGTAATAGGAACATAGATGCAAACATTTTTCTAGAAAAAAATTTAACTAAAAAAGAATTAAGGACTTTTGGATGGCCTAAAATAGGCCATATTTTCATAAATCCATATCATAATCATTTTCAATGGATTTCAAATTTTTAAAAAACATGTATGTTAATAAAAAATCTAAAATTGTTTCTTTTCATACATGATTTTTAAAAGTTCATTAACTTGGACATTTAACATGGACTTTTAAGGAATGGTGCATTCGTTAAAAATGAGCCATCGTAGTTTGCAACCACCTATCATCCACCAATGGCTTTAAATAATGAATCCTTTTAAATTTGCATGTTATTGGCCTATAGTCACCACAGAACCTTTGACTTTCGTCTTTCTTCTTTTGTAGAGATACATTATATGCATATTTTGAATTTTTTATATTCATATTGCGCAAATCAATTAATGCCTCAATTTGGCACTTTACTTTTACTTTTTCCCATAAAGAAAGTCCATTAAAACCTATCTTACAAAGAGGAAATCCTTAGGTGTCAATTGCATGTTCTCCAATAGTACCACATCCCAATTCTCTTTTATGCCATTAAAAAAATCTACAAATCAATGCAACAAAATTCTCCAAATTTTTGGAATCTACCCATGTTCAAATCCAAGATCTAATTTAATTTTTTCTTTTGATTTCCAACCACTTAATGTCATCTTGTCTAAACAACACTGCTTGCTTTTCTTTTTTGGTAGAAATATGGGTAAGTTGTATCACCATTGCCAAAGGTCCTTTAGATTGTTCATTTACTTTCTACACCTAGGCCATTTTATTTATTTTTCCCCTCATCAACCCAATGTATCCAATCTAAGACTCATTCTCCTCAAACATTTAATCTATACCAATGATTTATTCTCCCTAATTTTGGCACATGAGATTTGTGATTTGTTTAAAAACCTTCTCCATTATAATTTGATTTATACTTCTATCATACATATCACCACAAAAAGCTTGAGATTGCAAATGATTTGCCTTAAACTGAAAAAAACATGATCACCTTCCATGTTAAATCCATCACTCCCATTTGAACTAGCATCACTTTCATTCATTTAAACACGTTTTTCATCAAATGGACCAAATTTTCAATGAAGTAAGACCAAACACATTATGTGTTTTTGCATTCCCTATTGTTGTTATTAGCATCTTTTGCTTTGGATTTTAACAACATAATACATAATGAAAAGTTCCATGCAAAAAATTTACAAGACTCTAACAATACTCCATTTTGAAGACATTAAACATCCAATTTAAGGAGTGGTTATGTCAACTTGGTGGCTTTTAAAAAAACAAATGCACCAACAACACCTTTTTCATTGGTTGGTCCAAATGTGATTATCCTCTAATGCATTTTGACCTATGAAAATATGTTAGTCTTGTTCCCACACAAGTGAATCAGCTACTCCAAAGTGCTTGTTCATCATTGACCAAAACCTTAAGAAAATTGGCAATGGTAAAAGTTTTTTTAAAAGTGACGCACTCCCAAGTTCCTAATTAGACCCAAGATGGGTTTAGGTTACTCAAACAGCAAATTATGAGGAACTTGAGGCACGCTCCCAACTCTTAGCACTAAAAGGGGTAGAAGGGCATGCTGAAGCTCCAGGATGGGATTAGGAAGAGTGACAAGATTTAGTTACTTATTTGAACTTGCATCAAACCAACCAACAAGTTGGTTAGATCACTTTTTGGAACACCTTTAGTGCTAGGACAAGCCACGGGCAACTCTGGACTCACAAGATTCACCACGGCCCGGATTTGGGGGAAACCACCACCTTCCCCCATATAGTATTCTCTACGTCTCTCCGTGGCACCTACATTCGAATGGGTTTTTGTCCCAGGACTCCCAAGGAGGAGTCTCGAAATTATCTCGATTTGGACTCCTGAGACTTTGCGAGGTCATAACTCTTTGCCTAGACCTTCGATTGGGATGAGGTCTGAAACAAACTTGTACCTCTCCTCAAGAGCTTTCTAACAGTGTATCGCACTCCACCTACACGCACCGAGGTTGGGTTGATTCCCAACCCTTTTTTTTTCCATAACGTGTGTTGCAAACATCCAAATGGCCCATGCAAGCCCATTTTCAACATCTACACTTTGATAACTTTCCAATGATATAAATAACGCCCCAATGCAAGGTGTTTTGACCCCTGCGATTGAACTTTGAAGTTTCGAGAGTCTCGGAGGATTCCCAAGTCCCAAATTTGGGAGTGTGAGTTTCATCCTCACACTCTCTCAAAGTAAGGTTGTGACAAACTTGGTGGCTCTTAAAAAAAACAAATGCACCAACAACACCTTTTTCATTGGTTGGTCCAAATGTGATTATCCTTTAATGCATTTTGACCTATGAAAATATGTTAGTCTTGCAACCACACAAGTGAATCAGCTACTCCAAAGTGCTTGTTCATCATTGACCAAAACCTTAAGAAAATTGGTAGTGGTAAAAGTTTTTTTTTTTTCCTTGCCCTTTTTTCAACAATGTTTTGTATGCCTTGAACATGTACAGTAGTTACATTTCACACCACATTTTTTAGTCATATGCAACAACCCACATTTGGCACATTTAAGCCTAAAGCCACCTATTTTTGGATATGTTATGGCTATATGATTTGTAGCTTTGCAAATCTAACATGCTTTAGAAAGTTAAATGAATAAGAAAAATTGCTTCAATTGGGTGAAAGCATAATCAAATATACACAAAAATTAATCCAAAAAGTTGCAATCATATTTTCACATATAAATGTAATAAATTAAAGTCGAAATCTTTTCAATCATTTTCAAACCATCATGGTGCTAAATATTGAGTATATAATATGTTGTATACAAAGTTTGAAAGATTTTAGTGTACTAAAAGTAAGTCAAAAGTATTTTGAAATTAATTGCTAAAATTACGTTCAAAAATACTTTTACATTAAAATATTGATAGATTATTACTTTTACCTTGGAAGTTGAAAGTTTATGACTAAATTTTAAGTGGCATTAACCAAGAAAGTAGATGAATTCAATATTTCAACTTATTTACTTATTTTATTTGTTTAAACAACCTAACAAAGTAAAAAAAAATCTATTTGTATTTTTGAAAAATCTACTTAATCTCTTTTAAACATGTGATTATTCAATATCATTGACATATATTCAAAGAACATGATCATTGAAATAAATAATATCTTTAAATTTAATATGTTAAAGCTTAATACTTTACATTTTTCTTACAAGGATCATAAAATGTATATTTGATTGTGCTTTCACCCAATTATTATTTACAATTCCTTGTTTGAAGAAGTTAAATAGGGTTTCATTAATGGTAAACACTTGTTTTTCCACAATAGCCTCCCCATGCATTCCATCTTCTTATCACTTCTAGAATTCTTGCTTTTTCAAATTAGAAATTTTGGCAAAAAAAACCAAATCTCTATAGGGGCCAAAAAAACCCCTTATCATTTTGGACAAGTCGATTTTAACATGTCTAGTGTGAATGGGGTGGTTTTTTTGACTAGCATAATAAAGACCATTTGATTGGTTATTTTGATTAGTGAATAGTGGACCATTTAACTAATTAAATTATTTCCTTTTTAAATTATTATCAAAAAAATATATTTGTAGGTGAGTAGGTAGGTAGGTCATAAAAATGCAAGTAGGTAGGTGGTACCCTGCCCTACTTTACCCCATTTACTTCACCTAATTTAATTTAACCTATTGAGTTTAGCCTAACCTACTTACCTTAGCCCCTTAAACTATTAAAAATTGAACCCTTGACCTTCCCAATGATAAACCAAGTCCTTAACCAATGGACCACACCACCATTAACTTACTTAAGGTACTTACTTAAGGTGTTCAACATTTGTCAAAATTTTTATTTCACATGTTCTTTTCAACACATCACTACAAGATTATGAAGTACATAGGTAGGTGGGTGGGTGGGTGGGTGGGTGGATGGGTAGGTAGGTAGGTATGTAGTAATTTAACATTGGCCATCTTGATTAAATGTCATACTTGACTAAAATTCCATTGGGCATTTGACTAAAAGTGTGACGTGATTCTCTCCAACTTGACTAAATATTCCATTTGACTAAGTGTCATTGGTCATTTTGACCAAGGTCGTCAAATTTTTATCCAATTTGATTAGATGTCAAAATTAACAAATAGTCAAATAAATCATTTAACCATGTTGATTGATCAAAAGATACACATGTCATTCAAGCCCCTAGCCTCTAGTAAAAATGTACATGTTCACTAATCAAGAAAGACCAAATAGTCAACTTGGACCATTTGAAAAACCAAGAATTCTAGTACATAATGTATATTTTTCCTTCCAAGGTTCAAAAGGAATCTCACCCAAATCTCCTAATAGTTTTTCTACTTCCATAGCAATAACAACCATTTCCTTTATGTTAATGTAAGTTTTCACCACACATAATTTCAAGATTTCAAGCTACAATTTGACCAAATATCTTTTATGTTGTTTTCCATCTTGACTTTTTCCTCACTCAAATAGTGTGCCCAATTTGTCATAGTACTTCTAGACCTTTTTTTTCAATTCTTATTTGATAACATCTAACTTCACCCTGACGTCATCTCTATCCACTTTGCCATATTTATCCACCATGGCACTTGCTAGTCCTTAAAGTAACCTACTTAGCCAAAGCAAGATTCATTGTTTTGAACCAATCCCTTACTTTGCCATATAAATTAAATTTGGTAATCTTTAAAAGTTTAATGGCATTTGATTTCATCACTTCCACAATAATTGTCAATCACTTAGCCCTATCATGTTGCCATCTTCATAATCCTTGCCCTAAATGAATTCAACCATGCCTTGGGGACTTGTCATTTCTCCTATTCTAATCTATTAATAGCCTTGTTCTTACTAAATTCCTACTACATCAAAAGAATAAATGATCATCCCATTTAATCAAAAAGCACAACAAACTACACATTGTCCATGTGCTCTAATACCCAATAGTTTTGTATATTTAATTTCCAATTCATCAACCTAAATGTAATTCCAACATGTTCTACCCTAATGATTTTATCTCCTATTATGAATATCTCCTCCATTTTGGGTATATACAATTTAATAAAATGTTGTTGAACCTCAATGCAATAAGAATCAAAATGTCACCCAACTTTGGAGCATGTTTTTTATCTTCAAAAGCTAGAATTGTGAAATTATACACAAAAAGTTTTTAAAAATAATCTACATTACAACTACTTCCAACTCTATTGTCCGACCCCCCTATCTTTAATTTCACATTCTTCTCACCTTCACAATACCTAGAGATTTACCATCTAGAATATTTTTGCCCAATCAAAAACAACCTCAACATTTTTCCCAATAATAGTTCATTCATGCCTTTTAGCTAGCCATTACATACTCCAAGCTCTTTCACAATTATAATCTACTAATCTATTGGAAGTTACAACCTTAACCCATATGTTGTAGGTTCTCCTTTTCCAGCTAATTTGTGCAAAACCTAAAACCACAAACTACTAAGCAACTTCTTTTCATTCAAAGATTGCTCTAACATCAGTCAATTCTTGGAAACCCAAGGTTTTGAAAAGGAAGATTGTTTCATCATGTCTTTCAAACCACCATGCTAGTTCACCATCAACCTTGAACACCTTCTTCCAATAAATTAACTTTGATTCAAAACTACAATTCTCAATTTTTAAAACCTTATCTCATGGTCAATAAACAAATCTTCCAATCTAGGTGCAAAAAGTTACACTTGGTGTTCTTCTAAAATTTCAATAAATGGGATTCAAATGTCTCGAACTCTAAAGATGATGAATTGTTGTTTGTGAATTTGAACATATGATTATAACATAGATTGTAGTAAAATAATGTCTTCCTTAAGGGTCCAAGCATAATAAATTAAACCAAAAATCATATTTGTTTGAAATCCCATTTAAATATGATAGTTGTTTACAAAAACACAAGAAAATATATTCGAAAGTTTTTTGTTTTTCATTTTGAAAAGATCTATGCCTCCATTGGGCTTATATTAAGTTGAGTATAAATTTGAATAATTTTAGTATAATAAAAATAGGTAGCACGTGTGTTTGAAATTGATTGATAAATATTTTTTTCAAACCTACTTTTCCCTATAAGCTAAATATATTTTTATTAGAATGTGAAAAGATGAAAAGTCATAAATACATTTTAGGACCTTGTTAATTTAAAATTTCAAAAATGTAATATTTCATTTACTTACAACCTACTTAAAGGCTATAAAGTAGATTGTGAGCTTTGCTTAAATTCCCATGAATCTAATTAAACCTATTTAAAACATGTAGTCTTTATTTAGAATTTTAACAAAGTTGAAAAAAATGTTCATATTAATCCTTGAACCAAATAGTATTTTAAAGTTGAACATATCAAAGCCTACTCAATGGGTACTTTTCATTTATGATGCAAGGAACATTTGTGGTCTAATTTACCATGTTTGGACCCTTGGACTAGTGCAAACTAAGTGATCCATCTTGGTTCTCCATTTTTAATTTTCACACATATTTCAACATGGGTGACAAACCCATTACAAATGATACTAATATCTAAATATTTGATCTATGCATGTGCAAGATTGATATTAATAATCTTCAAAAATGCAAAACTTGAAATGTGAAGAATGATAGAATGTAGTCTTCAGTCTTTACTTCTCAATGAATAATTAAACAATTGTCTAACCTTGTCTTCAAAGTCTATTTGAAAATTTCTTTCCTCAATTATAGGTTTGTCCCTCTCACATGAACTCAACATTATGCAAGATTTTGATTCCATTTTTATCTCCAAAAATCTTTTTATCCACATAGATATCCCAAAGTCATATATTGCTCGAATACCAAAAGAAAAGGTGTAAACTTTGAAGATATTTCAATAAAAACTTCTTAAACACAAGCCTAAAAACAAAAATTTATTGTGTGGTGATAACTTTCCAAAAACATATTGAATAGCCCAATGAACATCCTACCTTAACTATAGATAACAAAAAAACTATAGGCACATAATATTGGATCATTTATCATTTTGAGTTCTCTTTTTTGGGCTATCATTGTCTTCATTATGGTTTCCTTACACATCAACTCCATGTTGCATTACATAAGGATATAGTCAAAAGGTTTCCCATGTGTAGTTTAATCACAATTGGTTATAAGTGATTTTTATCCTTTTCCAACACCAGATTTGTATTGGCATGGAAATTTACCCTATCAATAGTACCACACCCAATAGACATGTGGGTGAAAGCAAGAAAAAAAAAGCCAAGTAATGTGGAAAATCCTTAAAAACTATTTTTTGAATTTTAAAAAAATCACCATGGGAACATTATATATCAAAAAAATTGTTTTATTTTTTAAATAAGTTCTTATACTTTCAAAATTACAACTTCATAATTTTCATGAAAACTCACCATGTTTCAAAAGTCGTTTTATATGTTTAAAACATTCAAGAAAAGCATGTGGACAAGTGGTTTTTTTGTATCAATCATTTTCCCTTATCCAATGTTCACCAAATTGTTTCAATTTTTTTGTGAACTTTAATATATTCCACAAGAATCGATCCATGTGTTCAAAGCATTCAAAAAATTAAAAATACATATACCCTTTTAGATTTTAATATTCAAATGTCCTTAAACACTATTATAATTTTGAATTTGTAATCATGGTTGAAAGTTAAGTTGTAGATTTGATTATAATGTAAGATTTGATGCAAAAAAAAATGATTTTTTATCATATTATATGTCATATTGGGTGAAAGCATGATTGGGGGAAGCAAAGTATTGTCCCAAATGGTAGTTTTCCATACTATCACTAACAAAGTACTTAACGTCACAATGATATAAGAATATAATGCAAATTAAATGATAAAATCATAATGGTTATGAACATACCTTCTTATTTCTAAAAGCAATTTGAATTTGGATACAATTACATTGTACTTTGATTATACTATTTTCTTCTCAACAAATGTCCTAGAATATAATTTTCCACATCACATGGAATTAGTACTATAAAAATTTAATGTTTAAAAAAATTAATATTTTCCATTAACCAAGACATCTTAATTTATGAAAAAACCTAAAAAACATGCTTATGAAACATCATATTAATTTGGGATAATTTGGCAAAAATAAAATATTAAAAAAAATGTCCATTGAAAGGAATACATCAAAAATCAATATTTTCAATTAGAAGTTTGAAGATGAAATGTTCTTATGAGGGTGTATGCACTTTAAGGCGGCTCATTTTTGGCAGATGTTCCACTCCTTCAAAGTCCATACAATAGTGTTAAAATGACAGTTTATTTTGATATCATTAATTTAGTGGGGAATTACATGGTGGTTAATGAACTAAAAAGCCCATATGAAAATAGGCCATTCTAAAAAATTAATTAATGTACATGTTAAGAAAATATAAATTGAAATCCACTCAAAAATGATTATGATACGGATTTATGAAAATATGGCTCATTTTAAGCCATTCAAAAGTCCATCACTTTTTTTGATTAATTTTTTTCTAGCAATTTTTGCACATATGATCTTTTTGTTTTAACATATCATATATTGAATCCTTATAATATATCCCAAATAAAATTCATACACAAAATTGCATGTATATAAAGGCACAAATAGTAAACTAGTCCTTATTTTTCAACTTCAAAAGTCCATTATTATATATTTGGTGTATATATGTTACAATTTTTTTTTATAGATGTCTTTTTCTTCAATTTGACATCTAAATCTAACCACAAATTTGGAAAATTATTGTTTTTATGCCATGTTAATAACATGTAAATGCATGTCACTGTGCAAAAAATTGGAGTGTGACACAAAAAGTGAGCCACCCTACCTTGCAACCACCCATAACTATGCTTGAAGGAATCATGTTGTTGATTTTTAAAAACTTCAAGTCCATTGGTTGTATCTAGATTCATTGAAAAATGATGCATAAGTATAATGGACAATTTAATAACTTGAAATTTTCAGAATGAAATTACTTTGGAGCTTTAAATTATGCATTCATTTCAATAAATCAATGTAAATTTCATTGAAAATCCAAATCAACATGGTATTAAATGAGGTTAAACTCAACAAGGATTTGTTTTATCTTAGTCATTTAATTTGAAAACAAAATCACATTAGTGCAAGGGACTTTTAGTTCGACAATATGTCTAAAATTGTAATGCCCTAGCATGTTTTCACTCATTTGGCCTCAAATTTGATATTCGGTTTAAAAAATTGTGTGAAAAATGTAGTATAAATCAATAAAAGCAGTTATGTGGAAAATGTAGTCCTTGGAAGGACTTTAACCCTAACAAGACTAGCTCTTTTTTTCATGCTTTCACCCATGTAAATATCATCCAACTCCAAATTCGTAACTTTAAAAGTTTTGACACCAATAAATGTTCCATTAAACTTCATAGCAACTTCAAGGAATTCAAAATAATTCTTCTAAATAATGTTACATTGACAACATTTTAGATTCAAACTTCTTTTATAGTTCTTGTCAACATAGGTTTCATTTCTCATTAGTCAACCATTCAACCTTTGAAACATAAAACTACAATTTCCCAAGTATACCAAATTTAAATCAAGGAAAATAATCAAATAAGTTCATAACCTCCTAAAGATTATCATCACTTCTAACCATGCCTCTACCTGGAAACATCTAAAGGTATTCCTACATTTTGCTTTAATTTTTCAGGTGCAATGAAACCAATTTGCAAAACCCCTAATTCTACAATCATCATTCAATGCATAGCCCACCAATGTTGAAACCGGATGTGATTCCGTAACCATACATTCATCATATTTTAAATGTGTGAAAGCCCTAATTTAGGACTACAATGTTTTGTTTCTACAAATAACTTAACATCATTGCCTTCCTTTCGATGACTATTGCATGATTTTCTTCATGCATCCACCTTGTAGACTTGTGTTCTATAGTAGGGTAAGGCCCACAATTGAAGGAATTTTCAAAAATACTTTTGGTAATGTCCTCACAACAAGGTCATTTATTTTAGGAATGCTTGCACCCATGAACCATAACAGGCCCCACATTCGAAGGATATTGTCACAATGAGGCCCCATTATTTTGGGAAATGCTTTCACTTTCATAAAACATTCCAAGGTTTTTTCTTTGTATGTGAAAACTGTTAACAAATAGGAGATCTACTCAAATGCAAACATAAATCTTTATTGAAAGGAAACTACAACATAATGCTCACAACACAAAACACAACATCAAGAACTCTCCAAGGTTCTTGTCACAAGAAATACACAAACTTGTGTAATGAAGAAAAGAGA
>Ga0209611_10006751_pt1 | contig 18639 bp, 15 predicted proteins | sample S1TSphgellanicum_3_FD_187693 | JGI IMG/M metagenome (GOLD analysis project Ga0209611, IMG submission 187693) | Host-associated microbial communities from peat moss isolated from Minnesota, USA - S1T2_Fc - Sphagnum magellanicum MG (SPAdes) (version 2) | ecosystem: Host-associated > Plants > Peat... | reverse complement strand
GAGAATCTTTGGGGAGGGGGAATATTCCGAAATCTTGTGTTTTTCCCCGAACTGGAATCTTCAAAATTAATTAATCATTTGATAGGCATGTTGAGTAGGTGTAGTAGTTTTCTTCATTTTGGCAGGAATGTTAAGCCAGGGTTAAGTAGTTAGTTAACTAACTTAAGTACTTAGTTAAGTACTTAGTTACTAACTTAAGTAGTAGCCAGGGCTAAGTAGTTAGTTAGTTACCCACAAAAAAACATTTGTGTATCCAATTGGGTGGCAAAGCAAGCAGACAATTGAAGAAGAAGAAGAAGAAGAGATCACATCACTTCATTGCCCTGCCCTGCCCTGCCCTGCCCAAACAGACAAAATTTGCCATCGCTGCTCATTCCAGAAGCCCCCATAACTTAACTGCAGTCAAATTGTAGTTCAAGAAAAAGTATCAGAGCTGCTGCCTGGCTGTTTATTTTACGAATTGTTTTTGGTAGCCAAAATGGCGATCACCTACAGGAAGCTCTGTGTGTGTGTGTGTGTGTGTTTTTTTTTTTGATGTTGAAATTTTGGCGAAAGTATTAAAAAAAGAGAAAAATGATTTGAAATTACTCTAGAAAAACAAAAAAATTCCAAAATTTACCCAATTCTTTGACGAAAAATGGCGAAACTTCGCCAGAAAAAAACACCACTGATATTTGGAAGATGTAAAAACGCAGTGGTATGAAGATTTAGCAATATCTGGCTTTAAACCAGAAACAAAGTACACAAATCTTTAATCATCGGGCTATATATATTTGGCTACAAAAATGAAAACCAAATATACAGATCTGGCGATTCTTACTCTTTTCTTTTTCTTTTTCTTTGTATTTCCGCTCTTCACTTCTGGCGACTGAAAATCTCCAAAAACAAATCACTTCATCTTTTTCGAATTTTTCTTTTTTAATTTCTCTGTTTTGGCGAAAATTTCGCCAGGGAAAAAAAGGCCTCAGCAGAACTGTTTTTTTGTTTTTTTTGGCGAAATTTCGCTATTTTTCGACATAGAAGAAATTGAGATAATTTTGGAAAATTTTGTTTTTCTAGTGTAAATTAGACTAATTTTGCTAATGTTTTTAAAAATTTCGTCAAAATTTCGATATCAAAAAAATGAAAAATAAAAACACTGCTCAGCAGAGGAGGCATCAGTACCTAGTACCTACCTACCTGCCTACCTACCTACCTACCAGTGTGAGGATTTTTGTACCTACCAGCTGCAGCTGCGACAGTCGCCGCTCTTGTAGGTATCCGCCGCCGCAAGTCTCGCCTTCTTTGTTTGTCTGGTGTGTACGCGCGTCTTGTCCCTTCCTCCCTGCTCTTCTTCTCCTTAGTTTTCTTCTTCTTTTGTTTCCTGAACTCCAATTCTGGAGCTGCTTCTTTTTCTTCTTCTTCTCCTGCATCCGCAAGTTTTTACTTCATGTGTTTTGACAAAGAATCGCGTCCAACAGAAGCTCCACAAGTTGTGCCTCCGGCTCTCTGCAATTGTGGTTGTTTTCCAGAACCATGAGCAGCATTAGTAGTGAGGTTTGGAGATGAATTCTTGTTGCAGCTCAGTTCGTTATATATTACTTCCTCTCAATCTCTTCAGCTGTCTTGAACTACACGAACGACGTTCTTCTCAGAATCTTCAGCTGATCTTGGAGCTTCTACATGATGAGCGATGTCCGTCTCACGGGGAGTTTCATAAACCCATCTGATCATCCCAGCTGCTCATGTCCTGTGAACCTAGCTGCGAGCTGCAGGTTCTGTCAAGAAGGAATATCATGGGGAGTGCAGATCACTTAGGCAGCAGCTGAGCTGCTAGCTGATTGCAAGGAATCATGGCAGGTGCTGCAAGGAGGATGTCAGGCGCCGTTAGTAGCTGCTACTACTGTAACACTACAGCAATTGCCACCACCATCCTTTTGGTGTCAAGTCTTCTTGTGATCAGCAGCGTCGTCGTCGTCAATGCAGTCACTGACGCAGGAGATGGTGAGAAGAAGAAGAAGAAGGAAAAGACTAGTATGTTTGGATGAGATGCATGAGCTTGCAGCACTTTGTTTGATTTTCAAGCAACAAATTGATTGAGTGGAAAAATTAATTGCTTACTTCAGCTTCCACAAAAACCCAACACTTTGTTTTGACAAGAGTACTGAATCAACAGCTGATTTTTCAACCACATGTGGTCTAATTTGGTTCGGTTTTGTTTTGTGTGCTGCCTGCTGCAGTGGCTGCTCTGATAAACCTCTATTTGGACTTACAGCAACCACGACAGTTGTGGAACTGGAAGATCAATGCAAGTGCTGGTGCTGGTGCTGGTGTGGAAGATCCTTGTGCTCAGAATTGGCTGGGTGTTGTCTGCTCCGGAGCCAATGTAACTGAGCTGTAAGTGTACTACTACAAACATGGCTAAATCTCCTTGTGGATGATCTCCAGTGTGGCAACAACATCACGAAATTGGGAAAAAAAAAACACTGGTAATTCAACCACTACAGTGGCAATCCTCCACTAGAGGAAAGAGACAATATTGGTTACAGGTCAGAGAGGACAGTACTAGACATTTTCTAGAGTCCAGCTATGTTTTGGCAACCTCCAAGAACCCAGTGTCTAAATATGGTGACTTCCATTGTTTTTGTTCCTGAGCCAGCCTCAGAATGTGGTCAACTTAAAGGGCATCTAAAAGGAATCTTGTGACAATTTTTCAAAAAAGAATCAAAAAGTGTTGTGTAGATTTGAGATTTTGCACAAAATAAATTGGCTGTCATGGAGTAGTTGGTCATTCATGGACTTTCCTCTTTCAATTTTAATCAGCTGCATTGTTGTGCACTGTCTTGCAACTGTGATTATTTCATTTTATTAGCCTAAGTTGTTGTGTGTCTGGAAGATGATGATGGTGATGATTTGTAGACAACTTTTGTCAAGTTTTTGCACATCTGACTACTTATGATCTCATGATCTTAGTCTGACAAGCAAGCACCATGTAGGTTTTTTCTGAGTGGATGTAGGTTGCCTGTTGGTTGGTGATAACAATAACACACTTGAAAATTTTGTTTCTGTTTTTGGTGTATGTGTGTCTTTGGTTTTGAAAATGCTGACTGTTACAGACATTTGAGCAACTTGGGTCTGGGTGGACAACTCAGCTATCATCTTTCTGCCTTCCAATCGCTACTATACTTGTAAGTTACAGCTGCAGCTGCTTCTGGTTCCACCACATTTGCTCTCAACTAGACTTGTTTTTCAACAATGCCTCATCAAACCATAGGGAGGGGAAAACCAAAAAAAAAAAAAGCACTCTTTTTGGAGAATTTGTTCATTGTCCATACTTGCAAACTTTTGCACTTCTCAAGTTGGCAAAGTGTGCACTATTTGTGTACTTTCAGGTTCATGATTAAATTTGGGTTAACTCTTAAATGCAATTTTATTTTTTTCTGATCACACGGTCACTGTTGAGGCTGCCACCTTATTAGAGCTCGAAACTTGGAATTATGATTGCAAACATTTGTACATTGGCATTATTTTGACTGCTGCTGCTCTAGTACATCTCATTGTTGCAGCTCTTACAATGATCCTTGTTACATCAAGAGAAGGTTACAGTCTCTTTTGATGTTGGAGCAATATTTCAAGCAGGAAGATCACTGTTGTTTGACCTCTGAGCAACTTCTGTGGTGTACTTGCTACTTATTACCTGAGACTGGATTTGTTTTCATGAACTTTTGCAGTGATGTAAGCAGTAACAACATTGGAGGAGTTTTGCCCAACCAGCTGCCGCCTTCTATTCAGAACCTGTGAGCACATGTTATATTACATCCGCCCTCCCTGAAATTGTTTCAGAATGTAAAGTTCTCTCAATTTGTATCTCACAAGAAGATTAATTCTTCTCTCTTGGCTTTGGCAAATGTTCAGGATCCTTGCAAGGAATCGTTTGACTGGCAGCCTACCTTACTCACTTGGCCAATTGCCTGGCCTAACCATTCTGTAAGCACACTGTTCTAAGTTCTCTCTCAATTCCTAGATTGTGGATTGGCAGCCCACTGGGATTCAGATTGTTACTTCTTGTGCAGCATTTAAAACACATCTAGCTGCTCCTCACTTTTCATCCATACAGCTGAAAAATTTTGAGGTATAAAATTCTGTCAGGTGGCAAAGCCACCTGCCACATACAGATCCGAGTCATTTGAGGAAGTTGGGTCTTTGGCTACATGATTTTTTCTTATATTCGAAATCATTCCATTTACTGCTCTTTGAAAGAGTTGTGAAAACCACTGTACGCACTCACTCTATCAACACAGCATATTACTGATGAACTTTTGTCTTGTTCAATTTGCAGGGACATTAGTGAAAATGCCATTAGCAATGGGATCCTGGATATGTTTTCCCCGCTTGTCTCTCTGACAACTCTGTGAGCATTTCTTTGGATGTGTTTCCACAACAATTTTTATTTTTCATCATATGAGCTAACAGATATATTAACCCTGCAAGAGAACAACCAACAGTTGTTAGTTTTAGTTTTTCTGGAAATAATTGAACTTGGAAAATTACTATTCTCTCTCTATTACCCGACCTTTGGTATTGACAAGGAAGGGTTTAAGGTTTAAGGTTTAGGGGTTAGGGTAGCGTTTACAGGCGCTTCTACATACTCAAATCTTCTTTGATACAGTGTTAGCCTACAATCTGTAGAAACATGAAGTATTTGATATCATACATCCATCCATGGCAGGGATCTATCATACAACACTTTGACTGGTCCTCTTCCAAATTCATTGGGTGCCTTGACCTCTCTTATGGTCCTGTGAGTCTCTCTGCTGCCTCCTGTAGAAGTAGCCTGGATTGCGCTGAATTTTGCTCGACATGCATTGCCTGTGAAAAGTGGTATCTTTGTTGATTGATCTTTTACAACCAAAATTTATGCATGCCGAAAGAAGTAGCTGCAGATCCGGAGTTTCCTCTATGCTACTGTTGGAGATGTCCAAATGGGTTTTTGCAGATAGATATCATGGAGAGCTATTTTGCTTCTTGTTTTTTGCCTTCCCTTGAAACCACTGTTTTGAAATGAGATGTGTGGTGTCCTCATTGGTTGAATTTTTTCATTTGCAGGAATTTGCAAAATAATCAGCTGAATGGCAACTTACCGCTTTCTCTCTTAAATCTGACAAACCTCCAGACGTTGTGAGTCCTGCTTTTTTGCTGCAACTTCTTTTCCATCTATTCAAACTCCTGAAGAGCAAGAGCTGTAGTTTTTGCTTACAAGTTTCTCAGTTAGACTGTTATATTTTGTGTATGGACCCATATCCAACAAGATACGGGTTTGGGTATATCCAGAAGATGCGAATTTGGTTCTTCTTGGATACAGGTTGACAATTGCAACAAATCTTTCACATTTTCTGAACCACACATACCTGCAGAGAAACAGATGAAAAAGGGAATTAATCCAACATCTGTCTTCTCACTGAAGATATTGACTTTCTTATATCAAATTTCTATTTTCAGGAACATACAGAATAATCAGTTTACTGGCTGGATTCCTGCAGGCTTGAACCTGCACAGCTTCATGTATGTTCATTTCTTTCTGTCATGAACTCTGTGATGAAGTTGTCCATGACCAACTTATGCCATTTCATTGTTGCTGAAACCACTCTCAGCTGCAGTTGCAATGCTGCTGATAATGTGATTTGAATTCCTTTCATACTTGCAGGTATGGTGGCAATCAATTCAGTACATCAATAGCGCTGCCACCCCTGCCACCACCTTCAATTCTTCCAAGTCCTTCCCCATTGTCAACCCAATCACCTCTACAACCTCTGCTTTCACCAACACCGTTACTGATACCAACAGCAGCTCCACCTCCAAATGTTTCAATCCACAAATCACAAGTAAAGTCTCCTGCAAACAGCGTTGGAGTTGGAACACGAAGAAGCGGCAAAAGCTTCTGGACTGGTGCCCGAATCACTGGAGTTGCAATTGCTTTTGTCTTGTTACTTGTAGCCATAAGCTTGAGTTTGATGTTCTTTCTATGGAGATTGCGCGGCAAAAGGATATGTGTAAGTGACGAAGAGAAGGTGAATGGACGGGGTTCTTGGGTACGACCTCTTATCTCCCCTGTTATGAAAGGTAAGCTCCTGAATGTTGCTTGCAAACCCATTTTTTAATATCAAAGACAAAATTTCCATGTTTTGCATTTGTGACACGATCACACCCTTTGATTGGACTAGGCAACAAACCCCTCAAATGACTACTTTGTAAACCAATGGTGACTTTTACCTACCAACATGCTAGAGAGATAGATTTATAACATTTGATTTCGATTTCAAATTGAGTGATTGTTGGAACTTTCAGATACTTTTCTGGATTCAATTGGGTCTCCTAGAATTATGCAAGAATGGGGGGATTGAGACAAGAGCAATAAATTAATTAGCCTGATGAAAGAAACTTACCAGACTGTGCTTGATATGATAACACAGGGAAATCAAGGCAATCAAATCCCAGGTCTTCTGCAACAGGTATAGTTAGCCAGCTGCAATGTGTCACACTGAATTGTTGTCAGTCCTTATGTTCTTGAGAACCACTTTGTTAATGGAAGTGGTGGAAGAGCCATCCATGGGTGTATAAGAATTTCATTGGAATTTGGGAATATATAAGTTTTAAGTGTTATTATTGTTGTACCTATGAAACTAGCTGCTCCAGCACTCGAGGGAGGAATTATGACGGAAAAGACAACAAGTCAAGCCTCTGCAGATGTTCAGATCCCAAACACGCCACCTTCATTGAAGAGCATTTGTGAGAAGGGGGCCTCTGGCTGGTCAATTCCTGGGAAGGGTCCTAAGATGGTGATGATGGCTGCAACTGCCTTTTCTGTTGGTGACATTCAAACTGCCACTAACAGCTTTGCACAAGAAAATCTGATTGGTGAAGGATCCTTGAGTCGGGTATATCGTGGAGATTTTCCAAATGGCCAGGTAAAGTATCTGTAACACAGGTGGTTGTTGTTTACACTAAGCTAGACTTGTGAAAAACCTGCCAGGTTGTAGGGTTGTAGGGTTTAGGGTTTACCACCATCGCTGCAATGAACATTACCTCAATTTGGTGAAACATTTTTGAGCTGATCTCAGTTTTTTTCCCTTTCAAATATGCCCAAATTTGGAAAATAGACCCCTTGTGAAATTGCTTCTGAGATTGTTACTGAAATACAAGCTTTGGGTGTTCTTGGATTTCTGGATGGCTGGTATTTCTATTGAATTTTCTGCTAATATAATTCCAGCAAGGGGTTTGATGTGCAGGTGTTTGCAGTGAAGAAGCTAGATCTGTCTGTTGCACAAGTGCAAGATAAACAAGAGTTTCTGGGAGCTGTGTTCACCATGGCACATCTGCAGCATGCAAACATCACCAAGCTGGTGGGCTATTGTGTGGAAGACGGACAGCGCTTGCTGGTTTACCAGTACATCAACCGTGGCACGCTCAATGATGCTCTTCATACATCTGAAGAAGCTGCAAAGCGCATCTCCTGGAACATGCGAATCAAGATTGCTTTGGGAGCTGCTCGTGCCCTTGAGTATGGTTTTTGCAGTTGGAATTGAGCTGTAGGTTTGATTGAAGAGATTGATGGGCTCTCAAGGAACACTGAAATTGAGGTTGATGAGAAGATTTTTGCATCCAATTCTGTGGGGTTTATAAAAGTAAAGAAGACGCCTGTTTCAATTCTTTTGTGCAGATACTTGCATGAAGTATGCCTACCAGCAATGGTGCACCGGAATTTCAAGTCAGCAAATATCTTACTGGATGATGAGATGAACCCACATTTGTCTGATTGTGGCATTGCAGCTTTTACTCCACTTGGTGTGGAGCGGCAGGTAAGAAAACACATTTATCAACCTCTTCTCTTTTCAGACTTCAAAGATTACATGTTGAAGTGCAACACTAAACCCTAATGCCTGGGCTCCCAGGTGCAGAATAATGAGTTATTATTTATGCAATGTGCTAATTTCTGCTGGCTGATATTGAGAGAGAGACTGTTGGATGAGACACCAGGTGTCTGCACAGATGCTGGGATCATTTGGATATAGTGCACCTGAGTATGCCATGTCTGGACTTTACACCATGCGAAGTGATGTGTACAGCTTTGGTGTTGTGTTGCTGGAACTTTTGACAGGACGAAAGCCCTTGGATAGGTCAATTTTCTCAATCCTCTCTTTCCATGACCACATACACAAATCTTAGTAGCAAGCAGCAAGTACCCACTCGCTTGTGCACAAGTTCAACTTGAAAATTCAATGATCCACCAGTGACAGATCACTCTAGAATAGCAAATTTGTTGGAGTTCATTACTTGGGTGTTCAACATTCTTCAAGTAATGAATTCTTCCACTGAAAGACTTGTGTATTGCAATGGGCTTTGCTTGTTTTTCCTTCCCTATGCAGCACAAGGAAACGAGCTGAGCAGTCGCTTGTGAGGTGGGCTACTCCCCAGCTACATGACATTGATGCACTGACTAAAATGGTGGATCCTGCATTGAAGGGCATCTATCCAGCAAAGTCTCTGTCACGGTTTGCAGATATGATTGCCTTATGTGTACAGGTAACAAACATCTTTCCAGCAGAGTTTGTCATGCAACTCCCGCCCATAAGTGGATGAAGAAAAATGAAAATCGTAAATTTTGTAGCAGGTTTGGTTTTGATCTCATTCTGTGATTTTTGGGAATGTATGACACAAATGGGAATCTGTTGATGGATGGCACAGCCTGAACCTGAATTCCGTCCACCCATGTCAGAAGTAGTGCAAACACTCGTGAGGTTGATGCAACGAGCCAGTCTAAGCAAACGCAGGTCTGGTGATGACTTAAGTGGATCAAGGCGCATCTCCGATTACTGTGAACCCTCTGACTCCACATAGAAGAAGACCAGCAAAACACTTTCCAGTCTCTTGCTGTACATATGTCAGGTGTGGGTTTTGCCTCTTAGTGATTTAATCATGCTCTAAAATAATTAAGTAATTAATTAATCAATTTCTTTGTGAACTCTTTTGAAGTGTTGTGAAGTAGCAGCCACTCTTGTACACTAGAGATCAGTTTCCTTGTCAGCTTGCTCTTAGTGAAATGATTCTCTGAATTGATTTTTCTTTTGAATTCTTGGCTGTGGTGAAAGTAGCAGCACTTTTGTAGACTAATGGGTCAGGGTGAAAGTTCACAAAAACTTAGTAGCTTGCATGTTTAGCTAATAAATCATCATCTGGAACAAACACACACAAAGGAGCACACTAAACTGCATTTGTGACAAGGATTAGGGTGAAGAATCTCTTAGACTAACTTCTTAAATATTGGGATTCTCCTAGACTAACCTCTTAGATATTGGGAGTAATGAACATTGTAATCCAAGCCAGAAGATCATTGAACTTGAATGGTGGGTTCTTAGGGTGATAACACATGTACTTGTCTTGGTTAATGGTCTTCTAGGGATGATTTTTGAACATTTGCAAAAAGATAAAAAACACCCTAAATGAGTGGGTTCTCACAATTTGGATAGTAAAAATGACACTTCCATGTTCATGAATAAGATTTATGGGAGATCAACTCAATATATTTTTTATTGGTTGATTCATTTGGGTTGAAGATCAAACATACACTGAATATCACATATAGTCACTTTAGAATCATCTTTTATGAGACCCCAAATTGGTGAGGAAATAAAGGTGGTAAAAAAGAATCATGGAATTGAAGACAAATGGTACTACCTAGATGATAAAACATTTCCCATATCAAATACGGAAGAGCCCCACCAAAAAATTTAACTATGGTTAAAAGACATGCTATTTCAAGTAGATGGATAATGTAGTTGGGAATATGCCCTTGTGCAATGTGAAAACAAAGTTGAAATAATTGTGAGAACCCACTTAAAGAATATTTAAAATGTTTTTTCTTTTTTGCGAATGTTTAAAAATCATTGCTATAAGACCATTAACCAAGACAAGTACATGTGATTAAATATCACTTTAAATAATCCATATAAGGATGTTCAAAATCTTAGGTGATTTGAAATCTCCCACAAAGAAGGGGAGAAAGACATTACAACCAAGATGAAAGGCTTTAAAGGTAGAAATGGTATTATTGGATGAAACCAATTGAGGAGAAAGATAAACATAGGCCTTGACATGAAAATACTCTATGCAAATCAAGGTACACAAATATCTTATATCATGTGCAACAAATTAAATGTGTATTAATCTTCTATGCAATATGCATTCGTTTGGGCATGTGGTGGTAATTGTGCCCAAAAAAAATTAACATTCAAATTTTTGAATGCACCCAAATTACAATTGTGCCCAAAATCAACACATTACAAACCATGTGGTCCATTTGTTGGGGATTCCTCCTTTGAGTGTAAATATTGAAGGTGAATGTTAATCATGGATATCATTTTATTGCAATGTATTATGTGTTAAAATTCAATAGTAGGTCAGCTTAATGTGAAATGCTTTCAATTTGTTTAGAAAGTTGTACGGTTGATGAAAATTTTAAGAAATTGAACAATGCATAATCCAAGGAAATTGGTCCCATTTCCCAAAGGAAGTTCAATCTATAAAAGATGAGAATCAAACAAGGTCGACAACAAATGAAAAATAGGGAAGTTGCTTGTGTTTTTCATAGAGCAAGGTTGTTCACATTGTGTTGTTCACATTGCCTTGGATGTTAATCATTAATGTGCTTTGGTGTCATGCATGTCTAAGGTCAACATAGGGTCATCATAAGGGGCATTGAACATTTTCCACATATTTTTGTATTGTGACTATCAAAGGATAAACATGTGTGGTAAGGTTTTGTCAACTTAAAACATTTGTTTGGTAACCAATTTATGTTAGCAAAAATGAACTTTCAATGTTAAGGATTATAATTAGATTTTAACACAAGGTGATTGAATTTGTTAAATGAGTTATCAAAGCAAAGGAAATTCAATTACCAATTCAATTGAAATTAGCATGTGAAAATTGAGTAATGTAAGTAATCAAAATTTGATTACCAACTACTTCAACAAATTTTGAACCCTAGTTGGTGACCAAATTTTGGTCACTTACATAACTCAATCAACAAATGTTAATCATCAATTATTATAACTATTATTTATTTTTAAACAAAAATTAAGTTGAAAAAAAAAGCTTGTTGAAATCAAAGTTGTCAAAGGTGGCATAATGTGATGTTCTTATGTCTTTCATAAGTTTAATCCATCATCTTGAAGCATCATTTTCATCCATTATCTACCTTTCCAACATATGTTGAAAAAGTTTCAACACATAATTTTCTTGGCATTCAAAAATTATGATTCCTAAAAATAAAAATAAACTTATAAAATTTTCCTTTTCAAACTCAAACCTCAATATTTTCACTCAAAAATTTGTATTCATCAATGCATCACATGTTCTTAATTGAAAGCATCTAATGTTTGCAAAATTAGAATGGTTTATCACATTTGGCAAAATTTAAGTAGATATTTTTCTTGTTGAACACCTTGTGTTGTACTGAAATTGATGTCACATTTAATTCATTGTGCACTTGTTTATTACTTGTGATTAAACTTTAAGAAAGTGGTTATGTGGAAGGAGGTTGTGTTGGGAGGAAACAATAGAAAATAAACATGTTAGCATTGGTCTTTTGCTTGAAGAAAAAAAATGATCATTAAAGTTTTAAATGTAATTTTTAAAAAGAAATTGACAAAAGTTATTTCAAATATCTTTATGCCTTGTTCCTCAACAATGAGAAGATATTGACAACCATCATTAGAGTGCACATATGCTATTTTTATTCTTATAAGACAATGGGAATGTGTGAATACAACTAAGGAGCTTTTGGTAAGCCTAAGTGGATTACACATCCAATGTTTAACTTTGTAAAACCAAGTTCACATGAATGTATTATGCAAGGGAAAGAAGAAGGGGACAAAAGGGCTTATAAAAATTGGGTTAAATTCAATAGAAAATTGACATGAATTTTGGTGTTGAATCCAACTACACATTATACAAGGCACTCCTTATTTGTTGGATGATGTAATCTTAAAAGTCAATACAAGACATAACAAGTGTGCAAATAGAGCTTAAGCAAGATCTAATGATGGGAATGGACAATGATGGTCATAAGTAACTTCTACTTCAATTCTTGCAAAAAGTTCCAAAACAAATATAATTACAACATTCAAGAATATAGTTCATCATCTTAATTGTTGAATTCTATTTCTTTGACCTATTTTCTTTTTCATGAGATTGACAAAATCATTTTTCATTTATTTATTAAGATTTGGCTACCAAGCTTTTCATTTGTTTCCCAACATTTGTTTCTCTTCCAAGTTTTTTTTCATTTCATGAATGGAAGATTTTACTTTGATTCACCAATGCAATGAAAGAGAAGCTCTAGTTGAATTGTTTTTTCTCACACATCCAAATGGGTAAAAAATCACCAATCCTATAATATTAGGTACATGATCAAGTTTTTTTCATACTATTTTTCATTTAGGAAACACACATCAATGTTGAACAAAAAATTAAGCACCTAAATTCTAAAGGAACTTTGATTTGGGATAGATTTGCATAAAATTTGAAATACTCTAACAATTCTTAGAGAGCTATAGAACTTTAAAGTTGGAAATGAAAACCCCTATGGAAGAAAAATTGTTGATAATCAAAGTGGTTATTAGAATCTCTTCAAGTCATTGATGGAAGGTTTGAAAGCATACATCTAATTGCGAATTCCAAAGCATTCCTTGAACCACAAAACTTCAATTTCTTGATCAACCTCAATTTAATCCTCAACTCTCACACTAAGGTTTTCTTTTCCATTAGAGTGTTGCAATCACAACAACCTAATAGAAAGCCATTGACATAGGGCCTTGTTTCTCACTACATGGACAATTGCTTTTCATTTGAAAGTTGCAAGTGTTTTGAAAATATGTAGTTAATCATGTTAAGAACTTTGGGAACACATGTTTTAATGAAAAAAAGACAAACATCATTTATGATGAATCACAATTTGACTCAAAGCTCTCACAACTTTTGCAATTGGTCAATGTTGAGTGATAGAACTTTGAGATGAATGTGAGCACATCTAGTTTTTAAAATATAATAGAAAACTACTATAGCAATTGGAAAATCTATGATCACAATAGCCTAATGGAAAGATGTTCTAAGTTTGGTGCATCATGTAGATGGGGAGCTGATGGTGTTTGAGTGAGTGTATAAAAACCCTAGACCTTGAACCCCACACCAACCACAATCACCTATATGAACGTAATTTGTTCAAAGGCGACCTTATGCACTTATGTGGCAAATGCATGGAACAATGCAGAGCATCATCCATTCATCCCAACCCCTTGTTTTTGGTGCTAAATCTAACACAAATGCAAAAAAACTAGTTGCATATTCCTTTGTTTTTTGGGGGGAAAATTTATCAAATTTCGAAAAAAAAAACTCAAAAGTTTTTTACCACATTTGGACTTGGATTTTAGTTTGGAGGCAATTTTTTAAAGCAGTTTTTGCCACTTTTTGGATAAATTCTAGAAACATGTTGCCATTTTAATGCTAAATCCCTCTTGAGAGGCACTCATGCAATTGATAGAGTAGGTGTCAAAATGCAAAATTCAGTCTTCTTTTCTGAAGTTTTGATGTTGAATCTTCACAGGCTGCATGAGTGTTGTAGTAACTAGACTTGGTGGTGTGAACATGGATTGCTAGAGGAAGCAAAGAGTGGCAGGAAATTTTGTCTCTACACAATTTCTTTGCTCACTCCATGAGAGCTGCTGGTATGAGGTTAGAACTCTCCACCCTATCCCAACTTGTTGGAGTTTTTGATCTCAGACTGGATTCCATGATAACCGTAAACCTTGGAGAATCAATATAATTGATTTTGCAGCTTGTGATGATGATGCAAGTCTTGAGGAATCTGCATCATGTATACCAAATTTACACGCCAAGTGTTGAGCTGAGCTATGTTTGGATCTGGCTCAGGTGGTAACTACCCAAATGGCAGCCCTAACTTCCTCAACATGATCACTCCATGGCTTTCTTTTTGTAGTTCTATACATGTGTGATTTGCTTTTGCACCTGGAGTTGGGGGTAGGGAAGGAGTCAGGGAGGAGCTGTGGAGTTTTGGCAGTGTAGGAGGGTGTGGGAGGGATGGATGGGGAGAATTGATTGATCATATAATTCTGATACATGTGAATTGTGTGTTGCTCATGTTCTGAAGCATTGGGTTTTCCATTCTTGCAATTTGGAGAAGAACAGGACTCAGGCTCGGTGGGAGGTGATATTGTTGACATTCTGTACATGATCAAGGCTTTAGGAGGTGACACAGAAGCAAGGGAATTCAGAAGGGAAGAAGGGTGCATGCATAGTTGGAATGATGGATTGGAGGGATCATTGAGGAAAATAGACAAGAGCTGTAATTGGTCATGCGAAGTCTCGGTGGTTCCTGCAGCAGCAGGAGAAGAAGGCTTACAGTCATGAGCTGTTTGCCCAGCGTGCTGCTCTCCAGGAGCGATAGCAGCGGCAGCGGTGGCTGAATAACCACCAGCAGTGAATCAACAAGTCATGGCTTGCTGTGAGTCCCTCAACACTAAATTCTGCTAGTACAATAACTACAGCCTCGCCATTATTGCAAAAGCTGCCACCGTTATTGGACTGCGAGGGGTATGTTCTGCAATGTTCCTGTGGGTGGGGAATTCTCGAAAGAAGAAGAAGAAGAGGAAGCAGCAGGTAGTACTCAAGCATCATCTGAATCAATACACATCTGATGCAGCAGCAGCACATCATGACTCATCTAATAACTTGATTTGTATGCACTTAGATGTGGATTGTCATCAGAGTGAAAAATTGCCAGACTTTACTGAAAATTTTCGAGGTGGGTAGTAGTGCAAGTTTGTCAAATGCAATGGTGGGGGTTTTTCAAGAGCTTGAATTTGGATTGGAATCTCACAAAATCATAATTCTGGAAGCCTTGCAGGAGGAGATTTTGCACTCACCTGCATTGATTGCCATGTGGTCTGCAAAGCCAAGTCCTCAATTTTCTGTTCTCACTTGAATGTGAAGATAGATTTCAGAGAAAGCTTTTTTCTGTGTGCTCATAGTGTTGGTTATCACATATATGCTTTACCCATTGCTGATCTCTCTCGGATTGAGATGTGATCTAGAGTAACAAATAGGTAGTTAAATTTCCTGTCAAAGAAGAAGAAGCCCCTTCAGAGGCACCACCACACACACGCCGCACCTCTATCTGATCCACAGTATAAATTTTTTCAGTGGCATCTTTTCTTAAATATTTTGTAGTACATGGAGCTGATCAGACCTGAAATAGGATCTTGAACTTTTTCTTCAACCCTAAACCTTAATCAGAGTTTCCCCTAAACCCTAAAACCTTAGCAGAGTTTTTCCTTAAGCCTTTTAGCAGAGTGCTTCCTTAAACCCCAAACCTTTTAGCTGAGTTTTTCCACAAACCCTAAACCTCCAGCAGAGTTTTTCCTTAAGCCTTTTAGCAGAGTGCTTCCTTAAACCCCAAACCTTTTAGCTGAGTTTTTCCACAAACCCTAAACCTCCAGCAGAGTTTTTCCTTCAACACTAAACCTTTAGGCAGAGTTTATTTCCTCCAACTGTGTGCAGAGAGAAGCAGGATGTTGAACATACAGTTTTTGTTCACCTCAAGAGGTTATGGATTGGTGCTCAATGTCGGTTTGGTAGATTAGCTACAATAATGTGGTTCTACCAGAGATGAGCAATCTCTGGTTGCAAACAATTTTTTTTCAATGTGCCTATGAACATATAGACTGGATGACATTAGTGATATTATGAGGCTTGTTGAAACAACAACATAATATTGTTCTTTGAGCAGTTGGGTAGAACCCACTTGGCTGCTGTGAGTTTTTTTCCACCTTCAATTGTGAGTGACTTAGTTGCCATTTGCTGGTTCTGGAATGCTCACTACTCTGTACAATTTCAATTTTTTGTTGTGAGAGTGCAGCTAGAATGGAGCTTTGGACACACTAAACTAAATGCAGATTGTATGTAATAATCCATCTCTACCTGCAATGTTTTGGATACATATTATTTCTCTAAACTATTGATGACAAACATGAGATTGACTTACTTGGAACTGGTTGAAACTTGTGACCAAAAAATCCAAAAGAAAAACACACACACAAACACACAACTATGTCAGAACACATGATCTATTTATGAACTGAGTCCAAAACTCAAAAAGAAAATGCAGCTGACCCAAAAATTCCACCAAAACTGAACACTCTGTAAGGGAATGTATAGAGGAGCTGGAGATAATAATGGGTTCCAGAGGAGGAGCTCACAATGGACAGTACAAAACACACACACACACACACAAAGTGAATTCTATCAATTTGTTGATGTCATAAAGAAATAATATTGAAGTCCAGACTCTATAGTAATATAGGAAGACCCACATGTAAGTGATTGTTTGGCTGATTGTTTTGAAAACAATATTTCAATTCCCTAAACCCTAAACCCCAGGCACCCGCTCCCCCTCCCTTCCAAAAACAATAATCAATTAATCAATTAATTACTTTCAGAATTGAGGATTTTATATAAAATTGCAGCACAAAATGTTGTCATGCTCATGAAAAATGAAAAAAATTACCTATACACAATGGCAATGTTAGAAAGTTGAAAAAATTATGTATACACAACGGCAATGTTAGAAAGGTTAGATTGGTTTAGTGAAATAAGGTTTCATAACTCTTGTTTGGGTTTAGCTTAGCTATGTCCTTGTCAAGGGACAAACTGTGCAAGAATGCATGAGTAATTATTATCCTATCCGAATGGGGTGTTCCAGATTGCCCATACTCTATGACACCAAAAGGGGCATCACATTGCGATCTACAAACAAAGGATCGTGTGAATCCACTCCAAGTTCGTACATGAAGTAGACAGTTAACACCAGAACAAGGGTAAAACATGCAAAATGGGGCCAGAGGTGCATTGCAAAGCTCAAAATAAGACAAAACCTCACATTACTTTGCTGTAAGCTCAACAGACATGTCCTGCCCAAAGACCCCACTCCCATGGTCTGATTACCTTAAACCTAGTGGAGGAGTCTTCAGAGAGGGGAGTGGGGGGGCGTCGGTAGAAACAAACTTTCAGTCTGGAATTTTGAAGCCCATTTGCAACTGCAATATTGGCAGTTCCACGTCCATGTATACCGTACCTACTATGTACCTACCTACAAGTTAGGTGTCTAATCGTGCCTAACTCTTTGAAAAATGTGCTTGAAATTTTCAATTTTCGAAAGAAACCCTAATTAGCTTCCATTATTTCAAAGTGGGAACTACACATACATAGTGTACATTGACATAGTGTACATTGACGCTTTAATAGGCATGAATTCTAAAACATTATATATAACTTTGCAACGAAACAATGCAACATGTGAGCACAACTCTTCAAACTTAAAAAGCAAAATAGAAAGGACGACGACCAAATGCCATACTTGACAATGCTTGAAACTTGTTTGTCAAACACTAAGAACACTAATGACAAAGCTTAAGTAAATGTGCCGTGCTAAAACTCCTATTCGCATGTGTTGTTGATTAACCTAATTTGAGAAAAATGTAAAAATCTAGCTACAGGCTTAATTTCACTGAAATTTCAAATCCATTTGCTCAATAAACTTTGTTGCCTAATATTTATTAAAAATTTTGATAAATATTAGGCAGCAAAGTGCCATACTTGGGTAGGCAGGTACACTAGTAGTACCAATAGAGCTAACCAGTTTGAGGTCTTATTATTTCCATGCTTTTTCCAAGATGGGATCAATCAATGGTGGCACTACAACAACAGAGCATGGTTTTTCTTACATCATATTGTACTAGAGAGTGGGCAAGGTCTAGCTGAATCAAGCTCTTAGTGAGCATCTGGCCAAGCCTAAGAAGATGAAGCCTAACATGCTTGCTTGGATCTGGAATCTGCCAAACTCTGGCCACTCTCTAGAATTAACAACTATTGTAGAATTGGCAAGGTCTGCCAATTACGTCATTAGAATTGGCACCCATCTTGACTGGGCGATTCAGCATGAGAATTTGTGAATTAAAAGGGAGAATTAGACCCAACACATGTTGTGAAAGTGCAATGTATTATATTCTATTTATTTCAAACTATGATATATACCACATATATTTTACATTGAAATGGATGAAACCAGTTAATAGACCGGTCATTCTTGTACAGAACACCACCACCTTGCTCGAATAACTTGATACATTTCTAGGTGGAATTGCTGGCCCTGTTCATATAATGGTATTCTTTTTTGCCTTTCAGGGTCTCTTCCATTTGGCTCTGGCTTGAGAACATGAAGGATCCATTTAGCTCAATGGACTTACTGCATTTTTTAATTATAGTAGAGTGGGCATACTTTTTATCCATGTTTGTTGTTTGTTGGCCTCACCTACCAAGGCAAGGATATTGTGTTTAGATTCATTATAGAGTATAATAGCTTAACAGATTTTGGCCCCTAGGTAATAATAATAGGTCTATTTTTATATGAGGATTTTTGAAAGATGATATTTTGGTTCGTGTTGAAACTTGACATTAGTTATCTATATATTAAAGCTACAGTGTATGTCTGTTTGTCTGTCCGGGCAGTGCCTGGAAAATTATTCTAGT
>Ga0209611_10006750_pt1 | contig 18639 bp, 14 predicted proteins | sample S1TSphgellanicum_3_FD_187693 | JGI IMG/M metagenome (GOLD analysis project Ga0209611, IMG submission 187693) | Host-associated microbial communities from peat moss isolated from Minnesota, USA - S1T2_Fc - Sphagnum magellanicum MG (SPAdes) (version 2) | ecosystem: Host-associated > Plants > Peat... | reverse complement strand
AATAATTATTCAACATCATAATGTTGAAATTGCTATGGTCCTCCATTTTTCAACATTGAAATGTTGAACTTGCGATGGTACTCCAATGGTAGTCAAGGTCCAAGGCCACTGACATGTTTTTAACTTACTGTACATTTGAATTTTGTCGGCTTTGCTTGTCAATGAGAGACTTGAGAACAAGCAGAATTCCTTTGGACCCATATTTTGAGGAATCTTCACTGAACTATATATATCAGTCCATTTTCTGGGAACTTCATGGAACATGTTTCAGTTATATAACTGTTGATAGTTTGATTTCATACCATTAGGGGCATAGCCATTAAGCAAGGGGCTGCTTTATTTTGTGGCAAACTTTCACCATTTTGTGAAAAAATATAAAATTAAGATTATTCTGTTACAAATTCCTGTCTTTAAAAAACTTCCCATAACTGAAACAATAATAAAAGAATTTGCCAAAAATCACCACAACTGACTACAATGTGAAAGTTGTTTAAGAATTTTCTCCTCTCATGTTTTGATCACCAAATTTGACTAAATATTCTTATCAACGATTGCCACTTGAGCAACATCATAACACAGCTACATATTCCAATTTGTTAACTAATATCTTGATTATGATTGAGATGGAGGCCAATTGGGATCTCAATTTATTGGCTTTGCCCCTAGACAGGAGAATAAGCATCAGTGTAGGATTCAGGGATAAACTTTTGGCTCTTAATTCACTCAATAAAGTTGTTGATAAAATAATCCTCAATTTACCCCTTAGTTTGAGCCTCATCCTACCCACTCATAATAAAGTTCTCCATAAAAGTAATCCTCACTTTAGGCCTCAGTTTGAGCCTCATCCTCCCTTTTTTTTCAAGCTATCTATGAGATCCACCAAAGTAAAGATCACTCTCCAAAAATAAGAATGAATACCCTTAAGTAGTCACATAAATTTCTGTTGCAACCACACTACAATCTACCTAGGTTACCATCTCATAGATTAGAGATTAGATTTTTGATATACACTATCTTAGACAGCCCCCTATGTAGGTCTATGTAGGCCTCTCTTGCACTGTGAGTTAGCCCCTAACCCTTTAAATAATCCCTAAGTGAGTTAGCTTGTAATCCTTTAAATAATCTCTAAGTATTCCCTAAAGTAGGAAATCCCTAGTTAATTCATTAGGTAGGCTTTGTGTAATTCCCTAAGCAACACACATCTCATACCTAAATAGACCCCTAGATAAGTGTAAGAGCCAAGAAGAACTCAAATCATCTTTGGTTTTGGAAAAAAAAGAATTTTTCCCTTTGTTACTTTCCTATTGCACAATCCTATCTTGCATTTTGACTATCATCCTTATTTTCAGTGAAACCCAAAGTTTTATTCCTAAGTTTTGTTTTCTTTGCAAATAATTCTAATGGGTGATGACATCTGAAATATTATGTTTACATATGATAGATGGGTACCTTCATACAAGTGTATGCATCAAGATGAGAAGTTCAATATCAAGTAGGGGAAGCTTTCAGTTTCAACCATAAAGGGCATAATCATTATTAGTGTTGAACAATTATTGAGAAAAAAAACTCAGTTATGAACCTGATTATTGATAATCTATAGATGCTATTGAATTTTTTTGGAAAATGATAAATAACATACTCACTAATACATATTATTTGAAGCATCAACAAAAACTTTATGGGTTGAGTATTGAATTCTCAAATTTTAATAACCTATGCAGATGATTGAAATGCCATCCATGTAAACTATCAATCCTAAAACCCTCAACATGTTTATGATAGAGAATAGAAAAGTAAATAAAATAAAATAAAAAACCCCTACAACCTACCCTTTTTCTAGGCAATATAACCAATAGTTCTCAAGGGTATTTGAGAACAGACCCTTATGCATAGCGAGCAGTTATTACCCAAAAATAAATGAATAATTTGATAATTGGTGGGACTATTTTTTTAATTAATTATATTGATACCCTGTGATCCAAAAATATAAAATATAAAATAACCTACTTGGCTGGTTATGAAAAAAAAAGCAATAACCAGCTAACAACACTGGTCATTTTACTATGAGCCTCTTGTTTTTTTGTCTATTTAGACCTGTAAAGGGGCTCAACAACTACATTTTGTGTTGCAATATTTAACTGGTTAGAAGCATGGTTTTTTTCATATAAAAATCTTCAATTTTGTGAAGTAGGTGGACTCCTGATCATCAACAAGAGGATTGAGCCAAATTTGACAGCCAATATGGCAACTTAGACTCTTTTTTCCCTCAAAATATGGCAACTTTGGCATATTTTTGCCCGAAAAATCCTTTGTATCCTTTCACTGAAATTTTTTTTGGGTCATGGTAGTGCAAAATTTTGCACCAAAAAAGCACTGGTTAGGAATCAGACAAATCTCCAAAATATGTCACACTAGCCTACTTGTTGCAATTCTGAAAAGGAGAAAGAAACCAGACAGTGGAGTAGGATAAACGACCTAACTTAATTCCTTTTCACTATATTGCAATTAAACACAATTTTTTACATAAAACTAAAATCTATCTATGAAGGAAGGCAATTTGTTTGTTTTGGGGGGAGAAATTGATTATTATTTGATTTCTGCCACTGAAAATACAAATAAATTCCAAAAACCCCGGTTTTGGAAGGAAAAATCAGTTGAGAATGTGATAAGACTTGAAGGCTTACCATACAATTCAAGCATGATTTCCTTTCATGTTTGGCTATTCAAAAAACAGAAATCATACATTGCAAAACAATGTTCACATGTTAAGTTCCTCTATTTTGTAATGGGTTCACACTTGGGCCAAGGGCACAGGCCACACTAGTCTATCTATGAAGCAAGGTAGTTTATTTGTTTTGTTTGTACTTATGAGATGCATTGAACCAGGGTGCTTCAGGTCACGTTCTTGGTCTCTTTGGAAAGCTCTTGAGGAGGAGGGGTGCATCGGCTCGGTTTCATGGCATTTGGACTTGCAGTGTAGAAGTTCATGAATATTGAATGATTTCTTCACTGAAAATTAGATTAAATCTTAGCTGAAGATTCCGGAGGAATTGGAATGTGTCTTTGTTCATGTTGGAAAGATCTTGATGAGCAGGATTTAATGGAATTTATTTGGTAAGATTTGGATTCAGAATGTGGGAGATATTGATTTTTAACTGATTTCTGCCGCTGAAAATTCAAATAAATTCCAAAAAACCAGGTTTTGGAAGGAAAAAGCAGTTGAGGACTTGGTAACACTTGTGCCAATGGCACAGACCACACTAGTATGGTGTGAAGTTTGAGATGATGCCATGTGCATTGCTTTAATATTTGGCTATTACATGATATATGACATCATTAAAATTATTTTTTCTAATCACAAAAACATTAAGTTAATTTCCACCATCAAAATTTACATTGTGGACCTATACCATACATATATATATTATGGCATTGTTGATCTTGATATATAGTCTATTGGTTTGTGGATGTGGAATATATAATTTGCATCTTCTATTTTTTTTTCTAGGTGTATTAGATTCAATATCAAATCATATCTGAATTCCTTACATTATGTTTTAATTTTACTTTGTGGCTTCACCTCTACCATGGTTAGTTCTTATTAATGTACAACACTTTGTTCATCACATGAGGCCATGGATTCATACAAAATATAACTAGGCCAATGGAGAAATTGCCACATCATATTTGTTGACATGGCAACAAGATTCATGGCACCAACTAGATATCCATTCATGCATTGATTTTATGCCCAATCATATATTCCATTACTAAAAACTAATATTCCCTGAAAATATTCTTCATTTTCCTTCACAAGAATTTGTTCTTTCATAAAGATATTTTTTGAAAATTTCAGCATTTCTAGAAAAATATGGTTTGTGTTGAAGCCACCAACGTACAATGGTGTTAGGTTTGAAAGATAAATTAATTTATGGTGTAATAAGTGGATTAATTCCTCTTTTGGAGTTGTGTACAACAATGGGTACTATTCATGTTAAGGGAACATGGTATCAAGTTTATCACTTGTAGCTAGCAATAAGCCTAGTAATTGATCAGCTATAAAGAGGCCTAATTTTCCTTTTGAGTACAAACATAGAAGTTGGCCATAAAACCTATGGATCCATCATGCTTGATTCCCATCTTTGAAAAGAAAACTTATGAGTAGCTTAACAATAAGACAAAAAAAAATTTACCATGTCCTACGGATTCATTCTTTTAAATGCTTTAATGAGAAAGAGTAACATTGCAATGACAAATCCTGACCAAGAAGTTACCTAAATGACACTTGTAAATGTTTTTATTCTTATATTGTTATATAGAACTTTCTCCCACCGCCCCCCCAAAAAATATAGTAATCAACAATTTTCCCAATTCCTCTTAAAGTTGGTTTAGAAAAAATTTTAAAATTTACCAACAAAAAATGTCCACATGTATGTTCAACCCATAATATTACTACTTCATTTTTAAAATGTTTATTTCTTGGAATTTTCTTGTTCAATTGAAACAAACTAAGGTTTTATCTAGTAACTTTTGAAATTAGTTTTCCCATGTTATGGCTCTTCAATTGAACATCATTAAGTCTTTCATATCACATTCTACATAAGGAAAGGTTGAAATTTTCACCCTCGTTATTTTTTAAAAGTTATCTAACTTTTAACCATTAAGCGTATTTTGGTCATTATAATTCACATTAAGACCTTTTCAACAATCCAAATATTATGCCATTACATAATTTTTCTTTGCCCAATATCATTCTAAATATTGAAGACTCATTGGGAGCCTAAGTCCCAAAGATGGAAGTCACCTTAAAAGTTTTGGGTTGCTACCCTTCACATTTTTTTAGTTGTCACTTCATTGAACTTCATTGAATTCATACAATGCTTTTGAATTCACATTCAACCTACCTTGACATGAAGCTTCAAAGTTTTGCCTTCATCTTGAGAAAAACATTTCATTTTCAATTTCAAAAATTTAAGTCACATATTCCAATTAAGGTTGCAGCAACTAAGTTCCCTTATGGTTTAACCCCAATCAACCACAAGGTAACATGTACCATAGTTAGGTGGACCTTATGAAAATAATATTCAACATGATTTTTAACAATAGATTGAACTCATAACCTTTTATATGTAAGGTGACTATAGATCCCAACCAATTTTGTTACCAATTTGATGTTTGAAAATTCAAATATAACACAATTGTGTCATGTTTATGATGTGTTTTCTAAATGATGTTCTCCTTTGTTGATTAATGGGTTATTTGCAATGTTGGGTTGTTCTCACTGGGACACTTGGTTTTCAAACCAATTGTCACAATGAAATCCAACCTGTATCACATTTGGTGATAACTAGTTTGAAAACCAAACCAATGGTTCTCACTTGGGTGAAATCGATTCTTTTATAATAAAAATTTGAAAATTGGGTTAGTTCTATGAGAGAAATAAAACCTAGTTCTCAAGTTAATAGTAAAATTATGTTAGTTTAAAATTTAGGTCAGTTGTTAAATAGGAAGCCCAGGTGGTGCCCAAGTGTATTAAAACCCTTTTGGGGTTAGTTGTTCCTAATCACAATTAAGAATTTTATTTTTTATCACATTGATCATTTGTGTTGTTTTTTTGTTGTTTTTTTGTGTTGTTCCTTTGCGTTGTTGTTATTCCATCACATTGTTGATGTATTGTTCATCATGTTGCTAATGTTAATATTATTATTGGTCCATTACATTATTTGTGTTATTGTTGGTTCATCACATAACTAGTGTTGTTCATGGTTTGTCATGTTGCTATTGGCAGTGCTAGTTGTTGCATTGTTGGTATTATCATTTGACTATCATTTTGCTGGTTCATTGCATTGTTGGTGTTTCTACTAGTTCGTCATCATAATTGGTGCTATTATTGGTTCATTGCGTTGCTACTGTCATGTTAGTTTGTCACATTGTTGGTATTGATATAGGTGCATCACATCACTAGTGCTATTTGTTATGCTCCTAGGTACCCACCTTAACCATTCCCCCCTTGTTGTTAATGTTGTTCCTTTGTGTTGCTAATTCCTCCTCCTATTGCATGCGTTTTGGTGAGGTATTACCCCCATCACCATCACCTTGTAGGTGGCGAATTGGTGGTCCATCATGTTATTATATGCTTTTAATTACCAAGTACCCACCATCCCCATTTACCCCCTCCCTATATTGTTAGTGTTGTTGTTAATTCATCGCATTGTTGTTGTTGGTTCATTATGTTGCATACCATGGTGGGGTACTACCCCACCCATTGCCTTGTGTAAGTGGAGGAACTCCTTTATGATAAAAAAGAAAGGGGAAAAAAACATGAATTTATCCATTTTTTTGTCTTTTATTTGTCTTTTATTTTTCCTTTTTTCATTTGTTTTATATTCTTATTCTTTTTCCTTTTTTGTCAAAAAAAAAAATCACTTTTGGGTTTTTTTGTAAAAACAATTTCATTTTTTCCCGAATTTTTAAAAGATTCCAACATTAACAAAAACATAAGCATATTTTACTTGTATATGTTTCCAAAAGATATTGAGGAAAAAATTATAAATCTTTTTGTAAATGCTTGTGTTTTAGGTTATAGGGCAAGTTTTGGTGCTTTAATTTATCATACATCTATTTGGTTTTTTTCCTCCATCTCAAAGCTGCATTTTTTTATGAAAACTAAAAATGGCCCAATCTTTTAGAAATGAAAATATGATAAGTGAAAATGCATTTGAATTTTTCAAGAATTATGTAATGGAAGAAGAATGTTTGCAAGAATGTGAAATAAACTCTAGGCTTCAAACAAAATACAACCAAAATCTAGAAAGTTAAAAAAAAAACAATGAAAGAAAACATAAGATATCATGCTCAAAGAACAATTTGGAAGTCAAATGGTAAAAAACATTTATGTTTGACTTCTTTTTTGCGTGAATAATAACAAACATGTCGATTTGAAATGCCCTCAAAGTTCAAACCATGAGATGTATTATTTGTTATAATAGTCCAGTCCTATTTTGTAATTGTAAAACTCAAACAAGGAAAGGTCTAGTCTTATACAATACAACAAACATAATAACAACTTTGAAAAAACATGTGAATGCAAACCATTCTATTATTGCAAAAATGTTTGAGAAGGAAGTGAATAGTCCATTGAAAGGAAAAGTGGAAAAACAACTTGCCAAAAAAAGGTCAAATCCATGTGGCAATGCAATTGTTACACTTTTTGCTACCAAATATCATTTCTAAATTCACTAAAAGAAAATTGGGTTCTTGCAACCAATCAATTTATGACTACTTGTGATTATTTGTCATTTACAACTATCATTGGTTATTTTTGCAACTATTTTTTGCATTTTGTTGTGCTTGTAACTACATTACAACTAACTTGTAATTAATGTTTTCTTTGTTCTTCCATTTGGAAAACTTTTAACATGGTTTTAATAAAAAAAATCCATCTATGTCCCATTAGTTGTGAATGTGGTTGAATGAGTTGTAACCTTATGCGTACTCAAAGCCTATTTTGTGTATTCTAGGGTGTATGGGTTTATATTGATGTATTAAATGTATTTTATTCATTAATATATGGTTTGATACCAAAACATACATACAATGTATACAATCCAAGTTATGTATAATTTGGTTCTATTTTTTACACAAATTATTCTTATTTTTTAGTCATATAAAAAATTATAATAACTAAATTAAAATTATTTAATAAAATTAATTTAAATTATTTTTTAAATTTATATTTAAAAATAAAATAATTTCAATGAAATTTAGATAATTAATTTAATTGCAATAATTCCAGGATTACATTACAATTAATTAAGTACCCGTTTATATTTGAAATATTCACAATAATTTACTTACAATTAGATTAATCAACATTATTACTATTAATCATAATAATTGAATTAAAATATTTTATTTGATTTTTTACCAATTGAAAATTATTTCCAAAAACATTATTATAAAATAAAAATGTAAACTATTATTAAACATTGATAAAATTTCTAAAATTTAATAAAATAGATCATATATTATTTATAAAAATTACATAATAATTATGAAATTTATAATTTAACTTGGTATTCAACAATAAAAGTTTATAGCCTTAAATTAAAATTCAAAATTTAAGTAGAAACTTCTTTTTTTTATAATTTTTTACTTACGATAAAAAATTATTGTTACTACATAGATTTTTATAGTAGGAATAATAATTTTACAAAAAAAATTATTGTACGTAATTTTTAATTATTGTTAAATAACTTTTACTTACTTTTTTATACATTAAGTACAATAGTTTCATACTTTATAATTGAACTTATTTATTCATGATTTAAAAAATTTACAATAATTTTATTTTAGTTAGAGTAATTATTGTAATTAATGTATTTCTTGGGATCATAATACAATAAATTAAGTATACATTTCTAATAATTACTTATATAAATCAAATGTTTGTTACTACACCATAAATTTTTTGAATTTTTTTTGAATAATTAGAAATTTTGATGTAATTTCTATAGATGATTTCATTTAAAATTTATAATTATTTCTTAAAATTATTTTTTAGTGTTTTATTTTAATAATTGATAAGGAAATTAATCAACTATCATATTTAAATGAAAAATGAATCAAGAGCCTAGTAAAAGTTTTTGGAATATTCCTTCTAATTTGTGAATAAATAAAATAAAATTTTCATAGCTTAAACCTTCAAGTTGTGCTTCACATTTTTCAACAAGGAATTGGAGAAGATAACCCGTTTGTTGGAACACTTGATCAAGCTATTAGGAAAATTTCAAAGGATAAAGATGTTACATGAGAAAAGCCTCAAAAGGAAAAACATAAAGAACAAGAGGCAAAAACTAAGAAAAAGTTGATTGCGAACAAAGAATCAAAAGCCAGTGTTAAAGCTATAAAAAAAACAATAGTGAAGTAAAGTGATACAATCGTAGAGAGTTCTTTGAGTTTTGACAATGAAATTTTGTTGCCACCTTCAAAAGAAGCACTTTATACCATGTTGGAGGTTGCACCAAAAATTGACTAGTAGTTTATTTGCTTCATGTAAACCAAACGGCAAGTTCCCAACTCAACTATGTATTTCTCCAATTTTTTTCCCCTTTGTTTATGTGATTGATGATAAGATTTTTTGTATGTAGCAAGTTACTTGAGCTTTTCAAGATAGCAAGGTATGATCCAATTGTTTGTGTATTCAAAACATACCTTCATTGAAACATAGAATCGTAAAAACATAATGTCATTGAAGGATAGAGATATCAATCGATAAAAACCTAGATCTATAGGAACATTGAAACTTATAATGAAACATAGATCCAATGTAGCATAAATACATAGAAATGTAGATATACAAAAACATAGAAACATAGATGCACAAAAACATAGATCCTCATTAATATCCTAGAAACATCAAATCATTCAAACATAGATACGTGGGACATATAACTACCAAAATATGATAGATCAAAGAAAAATTCAATTAAAAGAAAAAAATTAAGGAATCCAAAACTAATCTACAATTATCTATAGGGCTAAAGGGTTTTAACTTTGCAACTATGTGTTATTGTTTGGGGGTGATGTGAAAAGGGAGATTCATCTTTGGCCAAAGGTTGATGACTTCAAAACACTATTATTCCAACGATGGGAATTGCAAGGCACTTGCTAAACTTTTATTTACAATTAGAAAACTTGCTAGCTAAAAATTATATTATATTGTACACAACTGGATTTGTGCTGGTATTGAAACTTGAGTAAGTCCATGTTATAATGAGCTAAACCCAACTGCTTTGTCCTTCGCTTTTGGGTTAGGAATGGGTAAATAGGGTTGATTTGGTGGATGACCAGAGCCTGGATGATTATTGCATGGGTTTAAGGACCTAATAAATTTCCTATTCACACTTGGCAGGAATTTTCAAAATTGTGCGATGGGAAGGTCGTCATCTTCGTCAAATAGAATCAAGTGATGGGAAGGTTGTCATTTTCGTCAAGCAAAGTCAAGCTTCTTCCATGTTTCTAAAACTTCTTGACTTGAGTACCTAAGGTTTGTGAGTTCTTGGAGCTTGACCATTTGTGGGAATGACAAGTACAATTTGTTTGAAATTAGGTCAAAAGTATTTGTAAAACGATTGAACTTGCACAAGTTTTAATTGTTTAAGCTAAGGTCATCTCATTGTTGCAAGATGGTGAAGGAAAAGGAAAAACCTAGGAGAAAAATGTGGCTTGAATTTCCACCATGGGAACATGTAGATTATAAAGATCAAACAGAAGAGTATTTCAAGACTGTCAGAAGGTTGAGCAATGTGGGATTGAATCCAAAACAAAAATCCTTAGTTGTCTTGTCACAAAGGTTGACATTGTCAAGATTTTTGGCCTTGGTTGTGAAAGTTTGAAACCACCAATCTGTGTTTTCATCGTGACACCAAGAAATAGCTTGTGAAGTTCTACTGGCAGGTGTATGGCACAATTGCTATTAGTAATAATTGAGTTTTTTTTGTGGTTTATTAGGGGCTACATTGCAAAACAAAAAGGTGAAGCTATGAGTTAGGCCAAAACAGATGTTTTTATAGCAAGAGAAAAAGCTCAATGAAAGGAGGTGAAGGTTATGAAAAGTGGTGACTCCATGGATATGATTGAATTCAGTGGAGCAAAGATGTGTGGTGGAGTGAAAAGCGATGTATGGAAATCGTGATTCGCCATTGTGAGATCAAAGATGGGTTTTGAGACCATGTAATTGCTTTGTCCTTTTATTGTTCCGATTTAAGAAATCATTCAAGTGGATGAAATCCACAAGCTTTTGGGTAAGTTGCTCAAGAGTGCTATGTTGAAAATGTCACATTTGGAGGTTGTGAAAGCAAAGTTTTCTGAAAAACTAATTGGTATGAAATTCAACGTGGAATACCTAAAATCAACAACATTAAAACTGCATGATTATGTAACACATGGCGAATGTGAATTTCAAGTTTTGGATCATGAAATAGATCTTTTGGAAAATAAGGTTTGTCAATTTTGTATTCGATGTGCTTGTTTTAACCTTTTAAAAAAAAATTAGCATTTGGAGCTTTGGAGTTTAGACATTTTGTCTTGACCAATGTCAATTGGTATAATTTTTTACTTACGGCACATGCACTTGCCACATGCTAGCTAAGGTTTCGGCCACTTTCTGGAGGTGGTGTTTGTTTCATGTTGTGTGTAGGTGAAAACCTTATAATTGCAAATTCCTGTTTTTGCAACTATAAAAAACTGCATGGGTTTACAAGATTGACTTACAATTACCAACATAGAACTTGTTTCTTTTTGAGAAAAACATGCTATGTTTGAAAGCAACCTGAAATGCAGAAATTTTTTATTGAAGAAAAACAAAAAAATGTTGTCCAAGGTGAGGTGACATTTGTGGATACAAAGGTGGATTATTTGAAGATGGAGGATGTTATAGTAGATGCTAAATGTGAGGTGCTTCAAGTTGAAGAAAAAACAATCTATAAACAATGGAGGAGATGAAAAACAAAAGTGGTACATCTTTTTGGCCCAAACCAATTGTTCGTCACATGTTAAATAACAAATTTGAAATGTACATCTTGGTCAACCCTTGTGGATTATGCAATAGAAGGTATTATTGCCATGACATAGCAGTAGCCTTTTACAAACACACATTCCACCCATTTTGTTTATGAGAGCTTCTTAGGGTTAGAAACAAATGTTTTATTTGTGCACAAATGTTCCATCCTGATTGGTGGCATAGTTGGGGCTTTTAGGAGGAGGATGAGGATGTTAAAAAGTTGGCTATGGATATGTGTGTGGACAAGTTGCAAGTCGAGATGAAACAAGCACTTGTAATAGAAGCCTTTTGCCTATGATCATCAAATGTCAAACTAAACTAAATTGTATTTTCATATTTGTTTATTGATTTCCAAAATTGCAAATTAGAAATAATAATGTTGAATTCATTTGAATTTCATTGGAATCAAGTTTTCAATCAAGCTGCATTCTACATGTGATAAATCCAAGTAGTTGGCACATATTGGAGTATTTAGTGATTTAAATTGTGATAGTCCTTGGTAATGTAGTATTAGACAAATTTCCACTACTAAAGTGCTTGGTGTATTGCTTAATTGACAATACATTAAAAAATTAGATAATGTTGGTGATTATCAAAGTATTTAGTGTTTTGTAATGAGCTAGCCAATGTGCTAACGGTTGACAAAACACTGTCTTCATTCAACATAGGATTACATACTCAATGTTAAGGGAATTTGTCTTTTGGAAACACTACAAAAGACCAAGTGGCTTTACTAATGATGATCTAAGTGCTTTGTGTTTTGACAATTTCCTTACGTTTGAAAGAATGTTGCCTTCATTAACATAGGACACATAATGCTTGTGAAGTATAAAATTCTTTTGAAGGAAAAACAAAGGACTAATTTGTAGTTCTAAGTATTTATCTACTTTGTTTTAAGGTCTAACTATGCTTGTGGTTGAGTGATTGCTATGAACATTCATAAAAGGACTAAATATAGTGCTTCCTAAGCACATATGTCCTTTGGAGGTCCACCAAAAAGGAGTGATCATTCATTACCCTTGTTTTTTTAGCTACATCAATGGTCCTTTCAATTGATGTAGTAGTGGCCCTTGTTTAGATAAATGCATGTTAAGCTTTCTAGCAAAATTCCAGCTTCAAGTTTTCGATTTTCTATAACATTAGTTAATTAGGAGCTTGAATGGTTGACATTTAGTGATTGAATAGAATTTGTTCATGTATAATGCTAATGTAAAGTATGTATGTGTGTGTTGTTTTGTAGTTGAATTATTTGGGGTTAAACCAACAAAATTGGGTTCTACATGTTCTACAAATCCTCACCAAATCTATAAGCAAAGTTGGGAACCCACAAGCACATGGAGCCCATTTGGATTGATGTCTTGGACTGGAGACAAGAAATTAAGCCCCTTGTAGTCACCAACAATCGAAAATGAAGAGGTTCAATCCTCTTTGAAAACAACATACCAAGACAACAACAATCAAGTTTTTAATGATGTGTGAGACGTATGCCAGGAGTTACCTCATGTTAAAATTATAGATTTTGGGGTGAATGAAATCCAAGTTCTCCTTGCACCTAAGATGGAGAAAGAAAAATGCCACCATCTTGCAATTGCTGCTGAGACTCCAAATGTTGTCATGGTACATGGGTTTCTCCCTTCAAGTGTTATTTTTGTTTTTTACATGTCTCAATGGTTGTACATGATATTTTGCATTTTGATTATGCCATTTTGTTACATACTAAATGTGGCTCATGTAGTGGTGCCTACTTTTCTAGGGGACTTTCAATTTGTCAATATTGAAAATATGTCCCATGGACAATCTTTTACAAAGGTGACACCCTTGGAGCATGTAGCACTCATTACATTAGGACCTAAAGTAAAATCAAAAGCTAGGTATTTTTTCATGAACCAAAAAACTATGGACACTGGCTCAAATGATTTGCCACCTACAAAGAAGGGTTTTATATCTAGAATATTAACTATGCCATCATAAAATGAAGGTGAATTTCTAAATTTTATTCTGTGAAATTTGAAGCATTCTACTATCATGTTTTAGTATTCTTTTTGATGAATGTTGCTTTTGCTTAAACATATGGATTGCATGCTTTGTACACCTTCTTGGAGAATCTAAGACAACATTATAACCTATTGCTAGCCCTTAAAAAAACAATGGAATTGCTCTAGAAACTGTAAAGTCAAAACATCCCAAGAAAGGTTAGCATACCTTTGTTTTGCCTATAGTGCACACATAAAGCCAAATTGAGAAGGAATAAAAAGTAACATTCCTAATACCACTCATAACAAGTGTAAATTATAAATTTGTATTGCTTTAGTGTCCTTGTTAATGGATTGCCAATTCCACAAACTGTTGTTTTGTGATGTTGTGTAAGGGCATTATCATTTTGAAAGTGGTTTTATTTTGAATAATCTAATGAGGATCTAATTGGGATAATAATTAATCCAAAATGTGTAAATATGGCATGCAAAAACACTTGCTTATTTTGGATGCTAATATTTAAAAACTTTTGGGGTGAAGAGTAGTGTAGTTTGGAATATACTATAAGTAATTAAAATTGTCAAGGGATTTGAAGTTTAGGTGCTAAAATATGGGATGAACACCTGAATGTCAAACTTTTATGTGTTGTAGTAAATTTGAAATGATATACCCAAGTATCACATGTTGGTTGGACTAGTTGTTTGCAAACCAATATTAGTTATAATTAAATATGTAAATAGATAATTTCCATACATTGTACACATTGACCATGAAGGTTGTGTTTTCCATGTCATGTGACATATTGCAATTTTATTTCTTTTGCATGTTTAGGTCCTAAATGTTGTCCACCAACTGTGTTATCAAAATTTTATGTTATAGTGATCTATCTATATTGATGATTTCAATCTGCCAAGTTGTATAAGATTTTCACACAAGTGAACTATACAAATGCCTTCAAAACTTAAAGGTGGGCTAAGTACCTAATTATCTTGAAAGAAAATAGCGATGGAATAAAATGTCCACTGATTTTTACTGATGGTCCAAATTAATTATCAAAACGAATGAAGTGAAACAATGATGGTAAGCCTATAATGGAATAATTGCTTTAAAGGTAGTTAATTTCCACTTTGATCAAATAGCGAGTAAATTAAGTGATACATACTGAAAATTAGAATACATATTAAATTATCAAAAAATGACGGGGGATGAAATATTTCAAATCGAGAATTTTAAAATTTTGCAACACCAAGTTATATGAATATCCCTAATAATTCCATTTAGGTGTGGTTGGATGGTGTCAAGGATTACAGTTGATAAATTATAGGTTCCAATTTTCCTTCATGGGTGTTTTCAAAGCTCAAAATTCATTAATTGTATATCTTTCAAAAGAAATAAGGAATGAATGAAGACATTTTCATTGATGACTTTAAAGGTGATGAAGTAACTAACAAAATTCACCCACAAGCGCATCGCGAAGAAAGAAAAAATATAGACTTATATCCTATGACTTTTGTCGGTTTGATTTGATTTTTGCGTCTTATTTTTTGCACCTTTTCATTTATCTAACCTTGGCCTCATCACCAATAAGAAAGCACGCAAGGTATGCAAGGAAAATTACACAATGAATAAAGTTAACCCATTTCAATGATTTCAAATGTGTTTAAATACCAACAGAATAGACTAATGAATTAATTGCTACATACTCAACATTCATAGGTGTTTTAATTTCAACTATGAAAACATAGATTGCATGAAGCAATAGTTCATACCTTGAAAATTTGGAATATTTTTCATTGATTGCAAAGTTTACATGTTCAAAGCTTGACACAAACCAAAAATGTTTTTGCATGTTCAAAGATTTTTAGAAAGAAGCCTTTTGATAAGAGAGGTAAAACAGTTTAAAAAGGAAAATTAACAACTTGCGTTAAAACCAAGAGTGATGGAGGTCCTAAAAGAAAGGATGCCAATGTGCATTTACCATGAATGTCGCAACCTTAGCTTTGGGCTCGCGACCAAGGCAAAGGGGTTGTAAGGTTGCGGGCCAAAAAGAAGTCCGGGAGTTAAACCAAGAGGAAGCCCGGGAGTTAAGGCAAAAGGAAGCCCGGGAATCAAGGCAAGAAGAAGTCCGGGAGTCACATCACATACTCCCTAGAGTGTAAGAAAGTGTGAGAGAGTGAACACTCACACTCCCAAGGCAACTCCCACTTGGGGAGATGGAGTCCCGGTGGACTCCCGAAACTTCAGAGAGCAATTGTAGGGGTCAAACCTCAATGTCTTGTGGCGATCTTTATATCACTAGAAAGCTCTTGGAGCGTAGATGTCTAAAATGGGCTCGCATTACTCATTTGGACATCTAAAACATAAGTTATGGCCAAAAGAAGGGCCGGGAGTTGAATTGCCAATTTGACTCCCGACCACAAAAAGTTGGGAATCGACCCGATTTACTTAGCTGCAAGGGGCGTGCCACATATTGTTGGAAAGCTCTCGACGAGAGCTACAACTTTGCTTTAGACCGCATTGTAATCCGAGGCCTGTTCGCAAAGTTATGGGGCTCCAAAATTGCGGGAGTCCGAGTTGGTGCGATTTCGGGACTCCCATTCGGGAGTCTCGAGAAAAAGAGCCATTTGGATGTAGCCTCCGTGAAGAGCTGCAGAGTATACTATAAGCGGGAAGGTGGTGGCTTCCCCCAAGTTCGGGCTATGGTGAGTCTTGTGTGTCTGTGTTGCCCCTGGCTCGTCTTAGCACCAAGGGTGCTCCAACTATGCACTAAACACTTTGTGTGGGTTGTGTGCAGGCCCGTGTGAATGAGTGAATCTTGTCAACTCTTCTTAGTCCCATCTCGGAGCTCCAACACGCCCCTCTACCCCTCAAAGTGTTGTGAGCTAGGGAGCGTGCTCCAACTCCTCCTTCTTTCGCTGTTTTCTATTTGGGTTCACATTTGAGTCCTTTAAGGAGTTGGGAGTGCATCAATGAAACATTACTAAGGGGACAAAGTACCATTTGCGATTCATGTTTCAAGAGCCTTAAAAAACTTCGTATTCGAAAATCTATGATTGGGCCATTCTATTTCATAAGTCATTGCAAAACATCATAATGTGTAACATCTTGTTGAGACTAGTGGTTGCCTAACAAGGGACACCTTTTTATGTGAACAAGACATATGTAACATAACAAGAAAATTAACAAAGGAAACACATAAAAAACATGAGGATGATATCTAGAATGTTCACATGTGGATTCAAAAGGACCTAAACATTTTGTTTTATTATCAAGAGAGTGGGTTGGAAGTTGGTGGAAAGCTAACTAGTATAGATATCTTGTTCACAATTAGAATTCAAAGTCCCTAGCAGTCCACAATGATGCAACAATATGGTCATTAGAATGCGGTCACAATCGATGTTACCTTTGGAAAAAATGAAAACAAGGTAAGTTTTCTTTTTGTAAATTTAGTAAATGTTTCAAAACCTAAAAATCCTCTTGAAACATGATGAAACATGTTTGAAAACTGTTGAAACATGCTCAAATATGGTTATGTTCATACTAGTTTCCATTGTATACAATGATGATGTTTGATGATTAGAAGAATGGTTGTCTAGTTACGTAATCACATTTTGAAATAAGCAAAACGATTTGTCCAAATGGATGGATGCTATCAATCGAAAGATGCAAGAATCAAAATCAGATTGGAAATCAAATGCTTTCATTGTTGATGATGTTAATGGAAAAATCAATAGTCTAAGGTTGAAATGCTTTATCTTTCTATAGGTTGGGTTTGTAATATTTCATTGAAATCTATGTTTCAAAGTTCAAGCTTTCTATGTTTCATTTTGGATGTAGTTCATTTTGCAACTTGAATATGTTTTAATATCAAACTGTGTTATGTTTCCAAATTTGTTTCATCATGGGTTCCCCAACAATATCTCGAATGCTTTATCTTTTAATTCTTTCATGTCTAAAAATGTTCTATTATCACACCAAGTTGTAAGGGATTATGTTTCGATTTATTAAAACCGTCATTTGATTCAACCTATTACCTCAAGGGTATGTTTTGTATTGATATGTATTGTGTACTTATGTTTCAGCGTATTATTTTCAAGCCGTAACCTGGACGGGCTTAATGTGGTGTGTAGACAATGACCTCTACAAACTAAACCATGTAATTGATGTTCTCACAAAATCGAAAACCCAGTCAAATAACCTTCTGTAAAACTTACAGTGCTTGCTGGTTATTTCATAAAACCTGCTGCTTCAAATCAGAGTTTTTGGAAAAACCCAATCTGGAATTAGAGGTTCTTCAATTTCAAAAAATTGCAAGCAGAGGTTCTTTCATTTTATAAAGACCTGGGGATTTTTTTCATTGCTATTTGTTGTCCGCTGTCAGAGAGAAGATTTACAGGAATCTTCCATGGTTGAAGGAAATTCTTACAATTCAAAATTCATGATCCTTTCTTTGAATTGAAAAGAAACCTGTCATCTTTACATTGGAGAGGGACTGGTCTTGAGGCCATTCGGTGTTTTGAGGTGAGGCACCTCAAAACACAGAATGGCCTCCAGATTGGGCCGCCTCCTATACAAGAAAAATTGGAACTAGAGGCTATTTAGAAAAAAGAAGAAATGACCAACACTAGTCAGATGCCTCTCCCACTCCTAAATACTAGACATAAGGTCCCTCATCTTTTCTAGCCATGGTACTCACACATTCCTGTAATTCAACCCACTCCAAAGGTCTTTAGGAACCCAGGTGGTAGTTCATTTGTTTTACAGTTTCCAGATAATTTTCACCTTCTCAAATTGCCATAAAACATTCATAAACTTGAGACTCATATCTCACAAGTAGCAAGTGATTGTCATGAAAGGATTGTTACATACAAATAAATTTAATGGTGGGAAACTGTTACAATGGAAATCATGAGAATTAGAACTTGGAATAAACATGGTTTTGCCTTTTAACACCCAACCATGAACATTAAGGAGGATTTTTTATAGACATTATTTCTTTCGAAGCTAGCCAAGTAGCTTTTTAGGTTATGTACAACTCTGTCTTCATCCTCTAGCTTTGATGCATTTCTAGTTTTGTCCAATTCTTGGAGTAATTCTTTATT
>Ga0209611_10006748_pt1 | contig 18644 bp, 11 predicted proteins | sample S1TSphgellanicum_3_FD_187693 | JGI IMG/M metagenome (GOLD analysis project Ga0209611, IMG submission 187693) | Host-associated microbial communities from peat moss isolated from Minnesota, USA - S1T2_Fc - Sphagnum magellanicum MG (SPAdes) (version 2) | ecosystem: Host-associated > Plants > Peat... | reverse complement strand
CCCCGCCCCGATGGTTCTTTATGTTTTTCTAATTGCTGCTAAACACCGGTTTCCATCGGATCACACTAGGCCAGAGTGATTCAGCAACCGCCGGCGCACCATCCATCCACTGGATTCCTGAACATCGGTTTCCATCGGATCACACTGGGCTAGAGTGATTCTGCACCCACCGGCACACCATCCATCCACTGGATGCCTGAACTTGTTGTGGATGAACCTGAACCTCTCCCGTGCCCAGCACGCCCATGCTGGCCCATTAGCTGTCAATTGGGTATAACCCTGTCACTGACTAACTGACTTGCTAAATTAATATATTAGATGTGATCAATGAATGTTAAAAATAGTGCTTGTTCAAAGGAAAACAAGTTGTAAACCATATTTATTCATAATTTTTTGTAACTCCATTGATTATAATGTGTTTGTTAACATGTCTACATTAAAATCCCCAATTATTATAGTCGGACAATTTGTAAATGTTTTTTGGAGAATAGGTTATAAAATATAGATGAAATAAGATACTTGTATTTTTGGTGGTTTATAAATTGCAATTACATGTAGAACTTTTGGTGTATTTTCATTGAAAGTTGGGACAATGAATTTTACATTTGAATTTTTTACTGAAATTGTGTTTGACGAAGAAACCATTTCATCATAAAGTATGATTGCTTCATGTTGATTGTAACAAGATAAGATGTTAAATTTGTTACTTAATATGCTATTGTGAATTTCTTGGTATGCACAAATGTTTTGTATTTTTTGTTTCATTTAGACAAAGAATATGTGATGCAAGCAAGTTTTGGTCTACCAGAATCTCTCAAAAAAATAGATTTAATGAATGAATGTTAAAGGATTGTATGATTATAGATTTTTTTCGATAATATTTCAAATTAGGGATTAGTTTATAATGTGTCGTTGTTTTGAAATGCAACATTTATTATTCAACAATGGAATCTACATGGATTTTTGTTTGATAATGGGGAGAATAAATACAATTGTTCTTTTCAACAAATACAATATGATGATGTGCATGTGAAACTATGTTTTGTTACACTAGATGGATCAAATGCTAAACAATCAAGAATCAAACTTTGCACACAATGTATAATGTGCCCAACAACCAATTGAATAGTGAATTGTATTCTTGTAATGGTATGAATAGGATTGCGACCTATTTGTATTTCAACAATCTTTTGTTCAATTGGTGTCCAATTTTTATCATGGAATTTTTTATCCATTTGTAAATTCTCAAATTTTGTGTTGATTCCAATTTGACGGTTTTGAAAATGTATCCATATTAATGATTTTTGGAAAGGCTTATGTATAATCTTTAAAATTTTCATCTACACCATTTACAAGGCCATCTAATGTTATGTAATTTCTTGCACATAATTTGATTGACATATCTTTTTTCATTGATAATTCATGATGGAGGCCAATTGTTTGGCTTGGTACCATTGGTAATTTGAAGCATGAACATATATTGGAATTAATATTTTTTGCATAAAATGTGAATATTTGACCTAATGTGTTTTACAATATGATTTTGTTATGTTCAATTGTTTTGGCATTTGTGTAAAACAAATGTGGCAAAATATTATCTATTGGTGGTGTTTTTAAACAAATTTGGTTAATTAAAGTGATGCCTTTGAAAGTATGTGATGTATTTGAAACCTATTTAAAATATTAATGAATTGAAGATCATTTTGGCATATGACTTGTTTTAATTCATAACATTTTATGTTTTCTTACCAAAGATGTGTCCCAAGGATATTGAATTTGTTAGTTCTTGATTTGAAAATCTATGAATTTTGAATTGGTGGAGTTTGGTAAAAATCACATGTCATTATAACATCAAAACCACCCATAAATTCGTTATGTACTTGTTTTATATCACATAATTTAAAATCAATAAATGTTAACATTCTATTACTTACTAAGGATATTTCATCTATTACTAAATTTGTAATTAATCATAGGTTTTTATTAAAGTGTCATGTTTTTCATCACTTAATGCTTTGAGTTCATTCTAATTTTTGTTTAATGGAATGGCAAGCACTGAATGTGTTATTGTACCATTAATGTTGAATGTAGCTTTTCCTATTTATGTTAATTTCATAATTTTGGGTTTTTAAGGGTCAACATTTGGTATTTGTCTTACATAATATTGCAGCATGTTTTGCATAATACACTTGAGTGTGAATGTTTTCCCAATGCCTACACCTCCCATGAAAAAAATTTGTAAAGCTTTTGATGAGTGGTTTTTTTTTTGTATAAGATATTTACAATAATTTTTTGTTCATGATTTAATTTTCTCAAGTTTGAAAAAATATATTTATATGATATGTCCTCATCTATTTGTTCAAATGAACTATTCTTGCCATTATTTGTCCATTGTTTCCCGTTCCAAACATGAGTGGGGTGTTCTAAATATCTTGATATCCAATACACAAGAGTGAAATCACCCCACAATCCACCATTAGTTGCAAATTTTGACATTTTTGGTACATAGGTTTGTTCATTAGTTGATTGTTCATGATGTAAATCATGTAGGAATTCATGTGTATGACGTTCTAATGTTTTTGGTGTTTCGAGTGTTAAACATTGTTGTAAATGAACCATACTATTTTTGTAAAGCTTTTCTAAATTTGTTGCATCAAAATGACAATCACGAATGGCATAATGGAAGTTGGTAACTTGCAAGCCAATTTTACTTAATTATTTATCAATATCCATTTATTATAATAAAATGATTTTTTGGGGGGTTTAGTTTCAAATTAATTTTATGTTACTTAAATGTCATTTATATATAAATAAAGTTAATTATATATATATATATGAATTACTTGAAACTTTTAAGTAAGATAATTATTTTAATTTACAAGTTATTTAATTAGCTTTGTGTTATTAGTTAATTTTTTAATCAATTACCTTTAATTCACTTTTTTTTTATAACAATTCACAAACATTTATAATTTTTACTCTACTAGTATGGAAATTTCATAAGGAATGAGTAACTTTAATTATTAATATTTGGCATTATTGTTATGTTTTCACTTTGACTATTTTTATTTTGTCTTTTTTCACTATTTACTTTCCAATTCATTGCTAATCAAATTTCTTTTATTTATTATATATATATATATATATATCGATTGCAATTTTAAGTAAAAATATTATTTATATTCCATTTCCAACTTATTCAATTGTTTTGTTATAATGTATTTAAAAATGTAGTCATATACTTTTATTCATTATTGGGCTTTAAATAAGTGGTTTATTATTGATCATGTACAATACATGATCATTATTTACACTTCAAAATTATTATTATTATTTTATGTACTTGACCTTTTTGTTAAAATATAAAGATTAAATAAAACTTGGGATTGCAATCAGTTGAAAGTTAGAAACCAATAAACCCATTCATTCACCTTTGGTTAGGAAAAAATCCACATCATTCAAATTATATTTCTATAGCCCAAAATTAAACCTTCAAAAAAACAATATGTAAGATTTTCAATAGTAAAATCCAACATTTCTTATACCAATAACCCACAACACCAAGTTGTTTTCATTTACATAAAATGTAAATGAATTAAAAATTTGTCCTAAAAACAAATGCCAAAAACCATAGATTCAAAATTGTTGTTGTATATGTATAGTGATGTTTTTAAAACCTTAAACAAAAACACTAGTGCACATATAAACAATATCTACTCCTTTGGATTTCTCATTTTTTGACCTACTTAAAAATTATGGTTGAATAACCAACAACCTCTATTGTAGGACTACAAAACTAATAAAAATTGCTTATTGTCTACCAACAACTACTATGACCAAAGGAGCGAAAAAAAGTAAAAAATAATTGAAAGCTGAAAACTAAACATGAACTAAGTACAAAATTTTTGAAACATTTTGAATTTAATTTTGAAACTTTAACAAACAAGTAACTTTCTTTGTTATTAAAATAACAAGGCAAAAACCTTTCAAAACATCAAAAGAGAAAAAACAAAAACAAATGCAAATGTTTGGTTGGCAAGACAAAGAACCAAACCCTAAATACAACTCTAACACATCTTTAGTTTTCAAAGTCTACATGATAAAGTCTACAAATCTTTTAGAAGTCAATTCACCTAACTCCATGCATATGGGGCAATTGACATAACTGCCTTTTTATAATTTAGATCTTTTTATTTAATCAAATAAGAGACTCCATGTGGATATAAGGAACCCATACACAACACTTGTTCACTTTTGACACCACCTTCTTTTACCCCTTCTTGCAACATATAGAATACCCATACTTAGCAACCCAAGTGTTCACAAAGCAAGAGCACCATTAATGAAGTGAAAAAGGGGAAATACTTAGTCATGATCATTTTCCATGTACAATTTTGGAATCCCATATGATAAAATTGTTCAAAACATCCTACATGAAGTAGTGCCAAAGGCTAGCTATTTTACACTAAGAAAAAAGATAATTGACACCCACTTACATGCAATCAACACAATTATTTACAAAACCTCAAATTCAAAAAAAAGTGATATCCAATGTTTTTAAGTACTTCAAAAAGAGTGACCAACCAATTGTTTTTCTTTTGCATCAAATTTTGCTAGATTTTTATCCTCAATGCCTAGCAGAACCTAGGTCAAAATATGGGAATATGTTTTGCACATGTTTCGAAACTCAAGGATTAAGAACACAAAGAAAAACCTTAAACACACATTTGAAAAGTGGAATTGGGTACTTGAGAGTGGTTATTTTACTTCCATCAACAAACTCTAACATTATGATACATTCAAAACTCCATTATTTTTCAATGTGAAAAAGTTCACATTGTCATGTTTGAAACGTAGATAAATTGTTTGGAGAAGGAACCACTTGCAAGCATTGTCATTGTTGAACTTAAAAACAAATGAACATATTTTGGCATGTCACTTCTTGCATCTAATGCCTAGGAGGAAGAAGAAAATGCAGGCACCCATGATAACCTTACACAACAAGAAAATGTAGCCATGGCCATAGCTTTCTCAAAGCTTCTTGGCAAGTGTTTGAGAATTCGCAAAGGTTGTCTAGATAGGTCTAGTTGTGCTTTTGTGTGAGGATGATGAACACTTACTACTTGTGCGCATGCCTCCTTCATGAACTTCTCCTCTATCCACTTCCCAACTCCGAGCACAACTATTGCAAATGAACACCTTCCCAACTTAACCCACCCACTTCATGTACTAACCCACTCACCCCTTAAACCAATCCATATTTGTAATATAGATTCAACAATAAAAAAACACTCAATTCATCATGTGTGAAATTGAAAAATATAAGGCCAAACCTAAAAGAAAATATCATGAGAAAAAAGTTGTCCTATCTAGTGTGAAACCGGACAATATAAAGCAAAACCTCTTCCACAAAAAATCAATGTGAAAATTCTTGTCCCTTGTAGGGGTGTGACCTAACAAATGATACACCAAAAAGTTGAAAAAAATATCATTGATGGGCACAAGCCAATATCTTTGCAAACCAACACCATTGCAATGGTTTTTAATGTCATTTTCATGAAGTAGGTGGGTTGGCAACCACCCACAAGAAGTCTTCGCCAAATTTGGCAACAAGTCACATATTCAAGTAGCAAAAGTTAAGAACTCTTCTATTCCAACAATGAACTATGACTTAATATCTAAATATGGTGACCTAACACAATTCTCCCTCAAAACATGGTGAAGTTTTTTAAATAAAAAAATAATCTTGTGACCAAAAAATCTATTATTTGTTGCATAGGTGCAAAATTTTGCACCAAAACAAATGGCTCACCATCACATGACTTTGTAAATAATGTGTCATAATGTTTTAATATTATTTTTTTTTCCAAATACAAATCTAAACTTTGACATGCGTTTTTTAAATCTTTTTTCTTTCTTTCTACTACCTTCCTACCATGTACCTACATATTTACCACCTACTTGATTACCTACCACATAATTACCTATTATTTAAACAAAAATTAAAAAAATATTTCGTCAAATTTTTTTTTTGTTTTCATGGATTGATTTAAATTTTATGTCTATACATATTTAAAACCTGCCTACTTACCTAACTACCTATTATTTATTGAACAACAACTCAACAAATATTTCTTTGAGAAAAAGTATGTTTCCATGACTTGATATAAATTTTATGCTTATAGCTACCTACATTACAACAAATCTTGTCTTTTATATTATCTTTTTATGATTGAATTTTAGTCAAGATTAACTTTTGGACAAGATGTTACAATTAAATTGAAACAATTGTTTATGACAAGCATTTCAAACAAAAAATAACAACTTAATTATTTCAAACAATGACAAAGTGACTAATAATATTTAGGTGGCACGTATATTTTGACTGAAAACCAACATAGGTGATAGTTAATGTTTACTAATAGGTCTAAGATAAATCATAATTACAAAAAATTATAATTATTTAATAATTATTTTAAATATAAATGCCTAAGGATGTAAAATGTAAACCTATGCATGTAGCCCCCTACTCCAAGCATGGAGGTTTCCCTTTTCCTTCCCCAAAGAATGTAGGCCATGTGTAAACATCAAGGTGTGAACATGGTGTCACAAAAAGGAATTGAACCCCTCACCTCCATAGCCACAAGACAATGCCTTCACCATTTGACCACCACTCCATAGGTGACAAAATTAATGTCATCACACAAAAATTAACTATTTATTTGAAATTTCATGCATTATAGCATTATTGTCCACCCCATTACAAGTTCAAATGACATTATATTTCTATACACACACATGTCTAAAAAGGAAGGTAGGAGAAAAGGTAGACTATAGGTAGGTAGGTAGGTTGTAAATAAATAGATCCTACAAATGGTTTGATACTCCTACCTACCTATAACCAACCCTAAACATGTATATTATTTGTACTTGTGTGTAACCTACTCACTTACCTATCTACCAACCCCTTTCTTACCTACTTACATGCATATTACCAAACCTTTACCTACCTACCTACCTACCTACCTACCTATTTATTATTAACATGCCTATGACCAACTTCATATCTACCAATCACCTACCCACCTACTACCTACCTACTAACCTACCTACCTACTTATCCATATATTTATTACCAACCCGAAACCTACCTATCATGTATCTACCTATTACCAACCTACAACCTACCCATGTCAACAATCTACAACCTACCTACCTACATGTCTAAGGGGTTACACACTTGCATGCCTAAAGACCTACACACCAATACTTGGCGTGTATGTGTACATGAAATAGCCTTCAAATAATGATTGAAATCTATCACATGTAGCATTTAACAAGCCACATCATCCATAGAGTGACTTAAATTAATCACATTATTTAGTATAAGCATCAACACCACATAGACATGAACCAATCCACGTGTAACCAACATTGTTTGATTTTATTAAGGATTTTAGTCCATCTAAACAAATCAAACATGATTACTTTTCAAGGGGGGACAACATGGACCAAAAAAAAAACCCCCTTTTAATCATTTAGGACAAGTAATTCAATTGCATATGTTATTAGTCACACTATTAAGGGAATAAAAGATATGGTTTTGTTTAATTTCATCTTCATTTTGTGTGCCATTTGATGAAAAAAACCCCAATGTGACATTTGAAGCATTAGTCAATGAATCAACTACAAAACAAAATGTAGTGTTTAGTAGGAGTATCATTGAAGAGGATTTTGCAATTGAGCATGTGAGCCTAAACCTTTTTGCCTTTGCATTTAATTAATATGTTGAAATACTTTTTAAAGTAGTTCAAAAGTTTGGGGTTCAAATGAGTTCAAAATGGGTTGATATGTGCATTGTGTTTTGAAAATGTAGGTAAATGTTGTTTTTGCAATTTGATAGTGTAATTGAAAGATTTCAAGAATCCATTGGGGTGATGGAAAACAAATGAAATTTTGTTTCTCAATAGTGTTTCTCAATGGTGATGAAATCTTAGGCAAATCATTGGAATTGTTGGGAGCCCAATAGAAACAAAATAAGGTTTTTCTATAGTATGTGTGATTATAAGATTTCATCAACATCATATGGGAACTAATAACTTTGACCATTTGATTATTTTGTTGTAAAAATGGTCGAATAACTCTTGAAGAACCTTATATGTGGATGCCAAAGGTTTGGAGGAATTTGGATATGGTGAAGAAGACCTCTTTGATGTGTTATAAAGTGAGTTTAATGATGAAAATATGGAAGACATGGAGTGAATGTAATTTTGCTATTATGATGCATTGCCATTTAATTTTGCATTTGAATATGTGTTTGAGGCTTAAGGTCTATTCTCACCATGGTTTATTTTTCCAATTTCTCCAAGTTAAATGGAGAACTACCATGTGCTTCTAGTGGTATGCATGTAGGTGACATATTTGTCTTTGGGCAAGTGATTCCAATTAGCTATCCACTTTTTATTTATCTCTAAAATGTCTAAGTAACTTCTTCTTTATTCATAATGTGGTGGTAAGAACCCAATGAATGTTTTTAAGTTCAAAAGGCTACCACTTTTTCCACATTCAAGTACAAGTGACTACTAAATGCAATGTAAGGTAAAACAAACGGCACAATGGTGTCAACACAATAATTTTTTGGCTATTGAATAATATCAAAAGTAATATCAAAATATGTCATTTTCAAACTAGAAACCGAGTCTCCAAAATAGAAAGTAAGTTCATCTTAATCATACTTGTTGAACATTAAGTTACACTAGCCAAGTGTGTGACAAGCTATGGTGGTAAACAAATATGACTCATTTGCATAGTATGTGAATTAGTAAAAGGTTGGTTACTAACTTCAAGAGATAAACGAATGGTTTAGCATGTCGGAAATCGCTAGGTAAAAGTTTCAAAGATGGATAGCTCAACAATTTTAAAATACCAACACATCAACATGGTGAATAAATTGCCAATTGAAATCTACCCAAAAATCAACAAAGTATTAGACAATTTATGGTCCTCATCGTGTATTGATAGACATGCTACTTTTAAGGCCTGCTACATGCAATTTATGAAAAGATCCAAGAACCCCATGCACTTCATTCTTCTTGCTCCAAAATAATGTGGTTTTGACAAAAAGAAATGTTGCCTATTGTTTATATACGTAAGAGATCAAGTTTTCCATCCTAGGAATAAATTGTTAACTTGAGACCGAGTGTTGTTGAAAGCCACTAAAAACAATTGAACTATAGCTCATTTGATAATGAATCAGTGTATTCCTTAATGCTTATGTGTGCACTTAATAAAAGGTTAAGGTCAAAATAACCATGACCCATCTAAAAATAATAAATCCTAATAAGAATATGGAAGGTGTCCAAAAGCTTAATCAAATAGCTAAAATGAAATGTTTTGTTATGAGAAAGTTTTTCAACTTAATGGGTTCATTGCATGCACACATCAAGCCTTCCTTTGTGATGATCTTGTACAAGGGTTTAAAGTTTTGAGAAAACTTAGGTTTATTGGCATACAAAATGACCTACAACAAACATTAGGAGCTTGAAAGATCTATTGTTTTTCAATTGATTGTCCAACTACTAACATCCATTGTCTTGAGAACAAAGAAGCAAAGCCCCTTTATCAAAAACTTCCTTGAAAAATTTATGAAATTAACAATGATGCAAATAAATTAAAAACTTAACAATTTTTCATGAGCAACAAGCAATGTTGGATACAAATTCCAAAGCTTTGAAGGTTTACCATGTCAACCAATTGTAAAACACTTGTCTATTTTTTGGCAATACACAAATCAACATTTTGGAAAACTCCATCACCTTGTCCTTTCTAGTTTTCAAAATGACACATAATACACAAAGGTTATAAATAACAAATTGAGTTGTTTGTTGATTCCAATTGTTTCAAAATAACAACATTCTTATCATCATCATCATCACCATCACATGCTACTACTACTCCTTGGAACTCGCAAGCATTAGATCCCCTTCCTATAATATAAGAAGAAAATGAGATAAAATAAAAAAATTTGTGAATTATGATGATCACTTCACATATTTGCACAACTCAACCATTGACAACATTAATAAAATTTCAAAAAGTTAGGGTTAGATAAATTGTAGGCATTATGAGGAAATGTGACCAAGTTCATTTTATATTTTAATAGATTTTGAGTGAATTTGGACAAATTTGTCGTGGTGAAAATGGTCAACCTTTAGTGAACATGGATTAATGGCTACAGATAAGTGAATACACTAATAGTTAGTTCATGGATTTTTAAAATTATTTTATATTATTTGTGGATATTTTAGATTATTCCATCCTAAGTTATTTTGGTTATTTTGTTTTTCTTTTTTTGTAGATTATTCTAACTATTATAACTTAGGTCATTATAGGTAAAATATTTTAGGCTATACCCTATATATTTTATAACAAAATAACCTAAAATAGTCAAGAAAAATCTAAGGTAAATAACCAAAAATAACCTAGAATAAAATTACCAATAATAACATAATATACAATAATTTCAAATAATTTAGGGTAAAATAATTTCAAATAACATAAAATATAACATGGGACACAATATCTTAAGATATTTAAATTAAAAATATCAAAGGATTTTTTAAAATTGTAATGAAATACTCAAAAATTAATAATGAATTATGTCAATTAATAGTGAAACATGATGAGTACAAAATGTTCCTATAATGACATAATTTTAAACAAGGTGAAATGATTAAGGTGTGCTAAACTTATTTCATTTTAAAAGTCTCATAATGACTTAAGTTAATGAATTTCACCCCACTTTATTATTAGTGAAATGTTAAAATTTGACACCAAAACACATTTAAGTGAAAATCATATCTTAAAATTCTCGCCCATTTTCATCAACACAAATCTTTCACATATTGTAATGCACCATTGCATTTTGAAACTTACGAAAATGAAATAAAATGTGACAAACAATAATATAAAAATATAAAAACAAGTGTTCACAAGAATCAAGAAATGTAGCACATGGACATTATGTATCAAAATGGATGAAAATTTATTAACATTCTCATTCATGTCAAAAAAATTAAATATTTAAAATGTTAGTTGAAAATCTTGAAAATTTTATATTCTATGTGAAAATGCATTTATACAAATAAATATATATATTTGACACTAAGGTGTCAAATCTATCATAATTTTATACATCCTTATTTATATTTGTGTAAAGAATTAGCTCAAGGAAGCTTCCATGAAAAGTTTCACACAACCCATGATCCAATGAAGCTTGAACACATTCTTAGATATTTATTAGATATGAAAACTGAACAATGATGAGTTAATTTCATTCATTATGATTGCAAATGAATGTTCATTGATGGATTTCATCTACAAACAATGGACTAGATGATAATGAATAAAACCATTCATTATGGATGAAAATTAAGACATTCATCCATCAATGAGCTAAGTTACATGGAATATTGTTCAAATAATTAACTTTTAATTCCAAATGTATGTTCAATGATCTACATTGGGGTTCTTTGTTTGATGTCATCCATGACACTAGCTAATGTGCATACTTTGTCCAAGTTCTTAAAATTGTCATTAAATTTTTTGAGGAATGTTTCAAAGTCATCGACTAATGGAGATTAGTATGTCAAGGGGGTGGGGAGTGGTGCTACTTTTGTTTATACATATTTGGAGAATTATCTTAACATAGTTTTCATAACAACTTACACAAGGTTCACTACTTAAGGAGTTTTCTTGAACACATCTCTAATATACATTAGGTGTGAATAGTGAATGATGATTGATAAACTCCATATGTTGGATGAAAATAGTGAATGATTATGGATGAATTTCATCCATGAATGTCAAGCTAAACTACATGGACTACCATGTGGAATAAATTGAATATGTGTTTTGTGATGTAGGTGTATGTTGTTTTTGTTGTAGATGTCGGTAATGAAACCTTGCACCATGTCTACCTCTTACCCCCAAGAAGCCAATAATAAAATATATGATTATCACTAATAAATTGTAGTTCAACATGAAGGTTACATTTTGCCAGGACTTAAACCCAACGCATTATGGCACCCCGCCCTCCAATTACACTAGAAAAATTCTACCAATTTCTTTACATACGGGCAAAACATGCAAGTACAAATTCTCTTCTCTGCGCCTTCTAGTTTTATATTTTTAATTATTTTTAGTATTTATTTATTTAGGTTTTAAAAACTTGAAATTTGAAATTTCTCAAATTTTGTGATTGTAGCAAACATGGTAATCACTCGATAAGAAGATTTAGCCAAAAATTGAGGCTATAAATTACATATGAAATTAAAAAAAAGTTCAAGCATCCTTCTGTAGTTTTGGCTACCTGCTGGAACCTTTTACAGAAATCTGAAGATTTGTAAAAAATAAAAAATAAATGAGAAAATATTTGGAATTATTTTTCTAGCGTAAAATCAAGTAGTTTAATTATTTAAAAAATTGTCCTATATATATATATATATATAATGGAAAAAAGAAAATTCCTTGACCTGATATATTGTTGTTATTAACAATATCAAAATGTGCCCAACAACACTGGTTTATGACCGCTATTGGGTAGTTAATTTTTTTTAATTTATGTATTTTTATAATAATCTTCAGTTCTGAAATCAAACAACATCTGGTTCTGGTATTTTAAAAAAATTCAGAAATAAATAAATAAATAAATAAATTTAAAATAATTTAAAAAAACAGGTTGTTTTTCCAGGAAATAATCAGTAAAGAACTGGCAATTTTATGGAAGGTTCTTTGACCAGTTCTCAGGTAGATTTTCTGAGAACTGCAATTATATATCAAAAAATGGTTCTCAGAATTTTAAGAAGTGTGATTATATATTTAGAACTGGTTATTTGATTTTTTAATTTATTTTTAAATTAACAACCACACTTATATATTCTTTGAGAACTGCCCTGAGAAAACCACCAGTGTTCAGTTTTCATTTCTGATAACTGCCCAACACTGAAAAAATACTCAGTTGTGGATGAACCCATAATTGTTACCAAGGTTCCACGTCGATAACCTATCTTGTTGACCCTTAGACTTTGACCTCACTGTACCTAGTAGTGTTTTTTTTTAAATTTATTTTTCTCTTAAATAATTTCTTGACATAAAAAAATTCACTAAATCCAAAAACAAAGAAAAAAAATAGTCAAAATTACACTTGAAATTTTTTTCAAAATTTTCCCAATTTCTTCATGAAAAAATGACCAAATTTCACGCCAAAAAAACAACACTAGTACCTAGGTAAACTAGCTATGTGAGTAAGTAAAATAAGTAAGGCACTTGGTGACTACTAACTAGGTAGAGAGATACATGTGGATGGTTGCTACATAGAGCTAACTACTGTGGTTAGCAGGAATATGATGAAAAAGTGTTTTCTGTCCACAATATGCAATGACTTTTTACTCCATCTAAAAGCACTCCAACAACATTCACCATTTGAACCTCTATCAATATTTAGCACAACCAAAGAACAATGTTAATTCTTCATGCATTCCCACCCATAAACCTACAAGAATGTATTGAAAAAGTATAGACCATTTGAATCATACCACATGAGGCCAATCATAATGCTTGACTAACTGAGGACAATCATTTCTTTCTATTTATATGAATGCAAGACCTTGTTAACAAGGGCATATTTACCAACTTGCAACAATATTTTACAATTTGATTGTAAATCTTCATCTAAAATACATTGAAAAAATTAGTTTATTGTTATCATTGGGCATGCTTTAATTTTCATATGTATTTTCCCCTTTATATCCTAATCCCAATAGAGATATTTGTAAAGTGAAGGAAACACAACATTAGTAACCTAAGTTTGGTCATTAAGGGGATGAGATTTTTATAAATAAATAAAGAATACATTGCATTGAAATAGGGAATGAAAATTTGAAATTTAATGTAATATGAGTTTCATCCCATCCCTTTTTTCCTTAAGTGCCTTCATTATTATTGTGTTTACTCTTGACATAATTATTTCAAATTTTATGTGTTAAATATTGTGGTGTTAAATTCCAGTGTAAGACATTAAACTAGCCAAGGGTCTTAAATGCAGCCAATATTAAGCTCCAATTCAATAATATTTTTTCACTTTGCAAATAGGTAGCAAGGTTTGAGGTTGAAATAAGGGGGTAGGGGGTGTAAAGAAGGCCCCAAGGTAGGTCACTTTATAAATTTAAATATGAGCAAGTTATGTAGCTAAATTGATAATTGAGAGGAAAGGTTGTAATAATGTGATGGAGGTGCATTTGTAATTCTTTTTTTTTCTGTGGTAAGTGGTGTGCATGAAGAGGAACCTAAAAGGATGGGTGTAATTAGAATAAAACTTGGTAATCAAGGTGCAAACCCAATTTAATTTAGTTCAATTTGACATCACAATTGAATTATAATGGGTTTCATTCATTAGTCATTAATGTGTGTCAATTCATGTGAACTAAACAAGGTACATGTATTTATATTTTTCACTAACAAAACCTAAGATGATGTGCTTAAACTTGGCAAACTTTATTGCAAGAGATGATGTAAAATGTTTTTGTAGGAAAACACATTTATATGGAGAAAATCAACTATTGTGATATGTAATTGGGTTAGTAAATCAAAAGGAATTGTAACTAACATTTAAACCATTGATCTTTCATAATTAATTAGCATTGCCTTGAGCTTTCTAATGCAAAGCTTACAAAGATTTGTAAGCTTTGGGTGCACTATTTAGTTTCATGCATCAAGAGAATAAGGTCAACTTTGAGATCAATTTAAAGCAAGATTTTAAAGTTGAACTCATAGTCATATCAAATTACACGAATCAAACAAAGAGGGTAATTAGTGCATTTCAAGCCAAATCGAGTGCACGAACAAGCTATGAGTTCACATGGATTCTTATCACAACTTGGACTTGCAACAATTCACCACTCTCTTCATTATTATTATTATGTAAGTGCCCATAACCCCTATGTTAAAGTGGTAAAAGTGTTGAGATTCATAGGATTCATTCCCAATTTTAGACAAATAATGACCCATAAACTTTAGACAAATCATGGCCATAATTCCCAAAATACAATTTAAATTCCCAATCATTAAAACCTCAAAAACATGGGTCAAATGACATCTAATTGAAATGTGCAATATAACATTGGAAATATTTTATTAAAGCTTATAACTTTACCTTTGAAGTTCTTTAGCCAAAGTTTGTATGCACGAGTTATGAGCTTGCAAGATAATGATACTCATAATTTGATAGTTTTCAAAATTTCCAATTGGTAGTCTTAAGAAATTTAACCATTTCGATGTAGAACTTGCCACCAATTACATAATATACTATAAGAGAAAATTGGTGCCTTCTCCCAACTTGGATTTGGGTCATGTGAATTAAATGAGGTTGGGTTGCCCACATGACTAAATTTATGCACCGGTTGATTCCAACTTGTTATAACACCTTGTTGTTTGGTTTACGCATGTTAAGTTGCTAGTGAACTTGTATTAGCATCTTTATCCTAATTTCATTTTGAAACTTTCACACACCCCATTAGCCCCCAAGCATGTGGAATTAGGGAATGGACCTTGGGTTGCATTTTGTTATAACATTTACCCTAGATATCGTTTCACAAGCTAAAGGGCACATCATGTGACCTTTTATTATATCCTTTGAAAATATTTTTTCAACACCAAATTTCATAAGTTTTTTTTTCAATTTACCTTTTAGACATTTGAAATTCCTTGGCAATCCCAACTCCAAAAATAAAAGTTCAATTAAAGTTTAAAATGCCTCCCTTTGACCCCCACACACTCCCTTGCTGCACTCTCTTGCACTTATTCCAAGTTTTGACCCTTTGTTTGACCTAATCCCAACCTAGAAGCTTCAAAAATAATTTCTCCCCATACATTGCACTCAAGTGAGAGTTGTGATATGATCATTTTATGAATTCATTTTTCTTTTTTGTTAGTTGTTGATAGTTGAGAAGTTTGGCAAAATAAGAAAGTCATAATGCAACTAAATTTTTTAGGGGAATAGGTGGTGCAAGAGGTTTGAACTTGGATAGAATGGTTATGCAATGATGACATGTGTATCAAAGTCAAACAATTAGTTTGGAGTTTTTCTTTCCATTGCGCAACTTTGGGCTTGCAATTTTTAATACCATGTTTGTTGTTAGTGTGGTGATGTGCGATGCATCTTTGTAACAAAAACACCTACATCTAGATTTTGTGTTAATGGGAGTTTGTTTGGTGAAGATTGTTACATGAGAACCATTCAATGTTCAATTACATGAATTGATATGTATGTAGTTGAACATTCATGTGCAATAATGAACAAACTTAAGCACAATCAATCCTTGTGTTGTTCAAACTATAGCCATGGATTGCACTAAATCAGGATCCCTTTTGGAGTTGCAACTTGGGTCATTAACAATTCATTATTTTAAAACAAAAGTTCTAAACAAAAGAATGATTATCCATTTGGTGATAAGTTGATTATGTATTTATCACCCTCAAAAACCTTTGGAAAATTTATTATCACATAAAGCTCAATTTTTAAAATACTAGGGTAGAATAGTCCATGATTGATCACTTAAGCACTCATGGTAGGTTAGATTATGGGAAGGGCTCCATTGTTTTTAGTGTCCAAACAAAACTTAACCCCTCCTATTGGCACATTTGGTGCATTAAAAATCATCAAAAACAAATTGGAATTGAGAAAGTTACAACCCCCAAAATAGAAGGGGTCAAGAAATTAAAAAAACAAATCACCAAACATTACAAAGCTAATTCCTAATCACTCAAAAAATTCTTTGTATGTTGCTTTGTTGTTATTAGAGTTCAAAAATGATTTGTAGAACTAAAGGTGGCACTCCGATAACACTTTAAATGGTTTAAATTAACAAGAAATGAGAAAGTTAAAAGCTTTGAAAGTAGGAAGGGTCCAAAGAGAAGAAAAATTGAGAAAAACACAATTTGTGAATTGGAAAAAAAAAAATCTTGTTATTTTTTCATTACTCCTATTTATTTCCACTTCAAAGATGATTTTTGAAGCTTCACGTAGTGTTCCCATAACATTTTAAATCACTCAAAATGAAACACAAATGATGAAGATCTAAAGAAGTGATTGGTGATGGGTAGTTCTACCCTAGCAGTTCTTTTCGGATGCAAATGTAGATGCAATTTTTCATTGTGAATGAAACCCAGAGCTCATCATATCACACAATGGCACAATCACATAATGGCACTACCCCTTGTGACAAGGTTTCTTTAAAGGATTTTGTGATGTAGCTGAAGTGACGATCAATCATTATATAATTTAGCCAAATTTGGCTACATACTAAATATGAAAATGAAAATAAATAAGCAATCCTTCTATACATTGGCTACCTACTAAAACTTATCACAAAAATCTGGCAATTTGAAAAATAAAATTCTTCAACCAAAATCTGACAAATTTGGGTCAATTTTTCTTCCACGACAAATTCTTTCTATAAGTCAAAATCATATTTTTCAAGTTGAAATTTGGCAAAGATTCGCCAATAAAATAAAACACCGATTCCACCCAAGAAGTTCCAAAAAGATGAAATCACAACAATAATTCATAACACCTTGTGAATATTCCTCAAAATATGGGACCAAATGTTTGAAGTACCTCGTGAATGAATATTCCTCAAACTCCGGGACCAAATGAAAAACTACATCATTCTACTCTCTCTCTCTCTCCCCTCGGAAGAGTGTCAGAGATACTTCAAACTTTTATGCTTGCTTTCAATCTTGTCTATATGCAAGCAAGCAAGCAAGCAAACATGTTATGATATGTGTGTAAGAAAAACATGCACTAAGGAGGAGGAGGATATGGATATGTGGATCAAGCTCGTGCCTACGAGTGGAAAAAAAAAATCAAACCAAAAGCCTAAGTAACCGATGAGAGAGATTGTTAGAATGGGAACCAAGCTTGAATTGTTTTTGAGTTCTCTTGAAAATAATGTTGTAATAATAATAGCCTTGTGGGTAGGTGTCTTGTGCCTAGGTGTGAAGATTTTTTTTTTTATTATTATTTTTTTTAAAATAAAAAATGTGTGTGTGGTTGGGCAATGAAACTGTGTTTGATTTGGTGCCTTGATTTTTATTTATTTATGGGTTTTAAAGAGTAAATGAATGCTTCTCTGAATAGGTAGGGTGTTCTTGTGTATGTCCCCCAAAAGAAAAGAAAAGAAAAGAAAAGAAAAAACTGGGTCCCCTTATGTGCATGTTGGCTCACCTCATTGGTTGCTAAGAATTTCTATGCCTTAACCCCCCCCTCTCCCTTTTTTTAATTGGCGAAATTACATCATAAAGAAAAAGGAAAAATAAAAATGAATTGATTTTTGGAAATTTTTAATTGTCATAACTTCAGAAGTGAGAAAAAACTAGTAAAAATTTCCAGACTTTTAGGTATATTTGGTTTTTAGTGTGTAGTCAAAAAATATAGAAGGATGATTAAAGATTTGTAGTTGGATTTTTTTTTAATAGCCATATTTTGGCAAAATATTCCTAAGGACGACTGCCACTTTCTCTACATCTTCCAAGTTCCTGTGGATGATTTTCAATTTGGCTACAAACAAAAACTCCAAAACAAAAAC
>Ga0209611_10006746_pt1 | contig 18648 bp, 14 predicted proteins | sample S1TSphgellanicum_3_FD_187693 | JGI IMG/M metagenome (GOLD analysis project Ga0209611, IMG submission 187693) | Host-associated microbial communities from peat moss isolated from Minnesota, USA - S1T2_Fc - Sphagnum magellanicum MG (SPAdes) (version 2) | ecosystem: Host-associated > Plants > Peat... | reverse complement strand
GAGCCTTTGCAAAGGTGGTGTTGGGTGAGATCCAGTCGCACGGCTCCTACTGTGACTGGATGTTCTTGTTTTCCAACTCTTGGGGAGTTTCCACAGCTTGTACTTGAAGTTTGACAAGCTTTTGAGGGCATTAATGAGCTATATGCCCTGGGTTGCCACAGTAAAAACATAGATTGTTTGTCTTTCGGCGAAGTTTCTCGGCTTCTGTCAAAGATTTAAACTTAGCTGTGTCGATCTGCATTGGAGCAGGTCCAAAAGAGGCAGGTCAGGCAACTGGTGTTATTTGAGGAACTAAGGGGAGCGTAGTAGGCCGATTGTTCCAAAGCTAGGCGTTGGAGGTGACTTTCTTTTCCTGGCGACGTTCAAACAGACGATTATCGCATTGAATTGCTTGGGTGATAGCTTCGCTGAAGGAAAAAGGGTCTGCGAATGTCAACAAAAGATCTTGAACATCATCACGAAGCCCACAGTGAAACTGATCAATCAAGGCAGCTTCTCCCCAATTGACGTCGCAGGCAAGCTGCCTGAATTCTGAGGCGGTAACGATGGCCGAACATGTCCTTTGCTGGAGGCGACGCAGCTTGTTGGCTGAAGTCCTAGCCTTGTCACTATCCCCAAACACTGTTTCAAATTCCGCCATAAAGGCGTTGAAATCTTGTAGGAGAGGGGATGATGTTTCTAGGATGGGAGCAAACCATGCTGCAGCTGTCCTAGTGAGTAGGGTTCCAATGAATCCTACACGAGTGGTGTCATCAAAATAACGACGGGGGCGTAGTTGCATGATCAGGCGTACCTGGCTAACAAAGCCTTGAAATTTGAGGCGTGTTCCATCAAATTTTTCTGGTAGACTAATCTTGGGCTCTGGGGCGACCATTGCAAGAGCAGGAAGTATTGGGGCTGGAGGTGGTGGCTGATTCTGTAGGCGAGTCACCGAGTCTCTGAGCATGGCATTTTCTTGTTGAAGGTGCTGAAGGGCGGCGAGGATTTGAGTGAGATCGATGTTTGATTCTAAGTTGTCCATGGTGGTAGTTCTCACACTTTTGCGCTTCCCAATCTTCAAACTCCTTCCTTCAAGATCCCCCAAGTTGTATTTGCTCCACTTCAAAACTTTGGCTTTGATGTCTTTTCAAAATAAACTTCTGTCATAGCAATTTTGCAAAGCTACACTGCTCACATATGACCTTGGATCGTTTTAAAATTTTAGTAAAACATGAGCAACTATGTCTACTACCTTCTCACAAAATCTCAGCTCATTTAACTTCGGAAAGTGAAAGATCTTGCTACTTCCTTGAAGCCACCTCAAACTGGGACCTGAACATAAAATGACTTACAACTCGCTCTCAAAAACTCCAAAATCCTTGAGATTTTGGGAGACACATAAAATATATGTCTTCTATATCTGCTCAAAATTTCAGCCCTATTGATGATGACCACAAAGAGATATCACTTTCAAAAGAAACTGACTTCAAAACTGAGACTGAAACTTCAGATGCTTGGATCTCTCACAATACAAGTCCAAATGACATGAAATTTCTCTCACACATATATTCCTATATGATCTATAAGATCACAAACTGTTATGAACCAACTACAAACAAGTGGAGAATTACAAGACAAGACAAACTTTATTGATCCATCAAGTAGTGTTGATCTGTTGAAGGGTTGTTCCCCAGATTATCTCCTTTTATAATCCTGAACCATACTAATCCCAAAATATCCTAAGCCATGATATTGCCAAAAGTATCCCAAAATATCCTACGCCATGATATTGCCAAAAGTATCCAAAAATATCCTAGGATATGACATTGCCCAAAGTATCCCAAAATATCCTAGACCATGACACTTGTAGCCAAAATATAAAAATATTTTAATATATTTGCACCTCCATATATGGCTTATACCCAAAACATGGTTAAATTTTCTTGTGGGTGATCTTGAAGAAGATTATAAATTTGAAAAAATAAAAAGATCAAAAAAATCATTGAAATCATTATTATTATCACCATTTATAATTCATTAATTTATTTTATATTTAAATGAAATTTTTTAATTCATCCCTAAATATTTAAACATAAACTTACAATAAAATAAGTTTAATTTTTTTGATAAACCATGTTTAAAATTAAAATAAAAAGTATAAAATATTCATAATTTTTCATAATAATAATAATAATAATAATAATAATAAATTTAAAATTTTAATCATTTTTTAACATTTTTTTTCATACACTAAGAAAAAAAATAGAGAAAAATATAGGGATTTTTTTTGGAGTTTTTTTAGGTGTGGCATCATAAACATTCATAATAATAAACTTGTCCGTGATGCCTTAAACAAACTAAGGGAAAAACTTATATTCTAATTTACATAAAAATATAAGAATTAAATGTATGAAAAAATTATAATTTAGAAGTCTACATGCATCTTAAATTTTGCATGCATGAACATTTTGACCTAATTACTAACCCATTCAAATATACATGTGAAACTTCCCAAACTTTTATACATCCATTTCAAAAAATTATGGTGAGTGCAAAATACAACTCATCAATAGTGGATTTAACAACATTCAAAGTGAATGATTCAACTCATGTGCAAATGTCAATAATTCAAAAACTGTAAAAAAATTCATGAACTCATTTAAGTACAAATGTGAGCCATTAAGTTGTTATGTGTGTTGCAATATATATTAGTAAATGCAATATGCAACATTTGAATAGTGATTTCAATAAATTCAAAGTGGATGATTTGATTCATGTAAAAATGTTGATCATTTTAAAAATGTGAGAAAATTCACTAAACCATTCAAATATAATTATAAAAGATTGATTTGCATTTGTTTTGGTATATTATAATAAGTGCAAGATACAATTTGTGAGTAATCATTTTAACATATTAAAAGTGAATGGTTCAACTTTGATGATTGAAGAAACATGAAAAAAATTACTAATTCATTCCAATATAAATGTGCAGTTTAAAATTGTTGCATTTGTTTTAATAAATTATGGTAAGTGTAAAATGCAACTCCTAAATAATGGTTTTAACATGTCAAAAGTTGATGGTTCAACTCATGTACCGTGTTAATAATTGAAAAAATATCAAAAAAACACTAACCCATTATAATGCATTGTGTAAATAAAGTTAAATGTTATTTCAATTTTGACATTAACAATTTGAAATTATTAAACAATTAAATAAGGTCCAAATTATACTCATATGTGAATAACATAGTGAATGTAACAACTATGAACAATATTGACCATTAATTAGTGCAATAAGCCACTTGCAAACTTAAGATGGCCAAATGTAATTAAAATGTATTCAAATTGGACAATAGGGGTGGAAAAGGATAAGATTTCTTCTTGTGTGGATGGGAAGAATGGAAAGTGATGTTGTAAAGGATGAACAATCTAAAAACTTTAAACATGTTCATATTCAATGGTGGGTGCTAATGAAAAAATGAGTAAAGAATGATAGAGAATTATATCAGGATTGTTGGGTGAGCAAATGGAAATGCAATTTGGCAAATCCAAAACAATGGGTTGACATCTCATCCATTCTATTTTGATTTCCTAAAACTAATGCCACAATCAATAACATTATAATGATTAATGCTAATCATGCAACCAAGGCTAAACAAAACCTTGATGTAACTAATGAGACTATAGGAGTGTGATTATTATTTTGATTTGTATTAATTCATTTTTTAAATGCAATTTGGTTATTGGTTGGTTTGGAAAAATAATATTGTTGTTATTGGAATTTGTTTATGTTTATTTTTAATATGTTGACATTTCATATTAATATGTATCTATGCCATGTGATAATAATCCAACTAACAATCTTTCATAATTTTATTTGATTTTGTATATAATGATGACCTAGTGCCCACCCGCAATTTTAATCCTCTTGTTTTATTAAGTCCAAATTGTGTTATCTTTTAATGTTTTGATAAATTGAAGCTCTTACAAGTTCTACTAAATGGCCACCAAGTAGTCCCATCAAACATATGAAAATTGTTTTGAAATGTCCAAATTTTAAGGTTGCAAGTTCTACTCTTATTTTATTAAGTCCAAATTGTGTTATCTATTAATGTTTTGATAAATTGAAGCTTTTACAAGTTCTAATATATGGCCACTAGGTACTTGCATGAAATGTATGAACATTGCTTTGAAATTTCAAAATCTAAAGGTAATAAGTTTTGGTCATTAGTTTTGTATTTAGTTTCTTATTGTAAATTTTGAATATTTAAGTTAGACCACGATTGTATATTGATGATTTTTTTGTTATATATATATGATTATATTATGGTTGACTAAACATAAACACTCAAGTCTTTAAACTTACCCAAAATGTAGCACATAAGATTAGAGGGTATAAAAGAAATGCCAATAATTTTTCGAGTTTTATTCAAAATTGTTTGAATTTGGTGGCCACCAAGTCGCCTTCCTTGCATTCACATGTTGAGATTAACATTAAAATCTAAAAATATTTAATAACATGTTTTTTAGTTTTAGTCTAGCATTAGCTTTTTGGTTTAATCTCTAAATTTAACCTAGCTTTACCTTCCAAGTTTAGCCTACCTTTAGCCTTTAGTTTAACCTCTAAATTTGACCTCCAAGTTTAACGTTTAGATTTTTTGTCTAATTTTAACCTTTAGGTTGAGCTTTGTTTCAACCTTTTGTATGTTTAACCTAGGTTTAACCTTTAAATTGACCTTTAAGTTTAGCCTTATAGTTTAGTTTAAATTTAGTTTTTCAGTTTACCTTTAAGGTGAAAATCCTTTAAGGTGTACTATATAGGACGAAAAGGATGTAGTCTTTCTTTACTACAGTCCTTTTTTACTTTATATTTTGATCCCCATTAAAAATAATGGATCCAAAGTTGTCAAAATTTTCAAAAAGATTATATTTTAGACCAATGCAATTCTAAATTCCATCATAATCGTCCATAAATGTGTCTTTACATAGTAAAAAAGGACTAGGTTAAAAAGATAAAAAAAGGTGACGTTGTGACAAGATTTTAGTACACCTTAAAAAATTTGGACCTTTCTAGGTTTAGTTTTACAATTTAATGAAACCTTTAGGTTTAACCTATATTTAGCTTAAGTATCATTAAGTTATAAAAAATTAAACCTAATTTAACTTAATTTAATTTAAATAACCCTAATTTACCTTAAGTAGCCCAACTTAACCTTAGTTTGAACAACTTAATTTAGCCTAAATAACTTAACATAATTTGGTCAAAATAACTTAATTTAGCCTAAATAACTTAACATAATTTGGTCAAAATAACTTAATTTAGCCTAAGTAGTCTTAGTTTAACTTAATCTAGCTTAGTTTAGCCTAATTTAGCCTAAGTAGCCTAGTTTGAATTTAGTCTCATTTAACCTAAATACCTCTAAGTTAACCTAAGTTTAGGTTATAAAGGCTTAGGTTAGATTATGATAGCTTAAGGAGGCCTAAGTTAACTTAGCCTAGATTATTTAGTGGCCTAGGTTAGCTTGGGTCAACCTAGATGAACTAAGGTGACCTAAGATAGCCTAGCTTAAATTACTAAATGGCCTAAGTTAGCTTGGGTCAACCTAGGTCAACTTGGGGTGGCCTAGGTTAACCTAGGCTAAAAACTTTAGTGTTTATACTTTTGTGGTAAGTATTTAAATTGTTTTTTAAAAAAAATTGTGATGTAGTGGTTAAAGATTGGAACCCCAAAATAAAGGTGAAGGTTTCAAATCCTTTCACTTGTAACATGGATATTATCTAGGCGGCTAGCCTAGGTTTCTTTTGATCTAGGTAGCCAAGGCCAAGTTTCCTAAACTAGACTCATTTAGCTATATTTGACACAACTTTGATTACTACATAGCATCACATGATTAGGCCAAAAATATATTCTTAATTTTAACTAGTCATGTCTCACTCATAAATGATCAATAAATTTATTGAATGTATCTTCAGATGCAATGTGGTAATAAGAAATGAATAAAAAATTAATTTCATATTTTAAAAATTAAATCTCAATTGTTGGATATGACCTCCATGACTTTGATAAATATGACTACAATGACAACTGATATACTTGTTAATGACAATTGTGACTAAGAACATCAATATGACTTTTGACAAATATGGTGTGATTTTATGGACTACATAGTCACACAATCATGTGCTTTCACAATTAGTTAAATGATTACATACAATCCTAAAAGTCATGTTTTGACAAAGTGTATCAACCTACTTGTTTACCTAAACTACCCACCCTCCTACCTAGGCCCCCAACCTACCCACCTACTTACTCAACTACCTAGGCTACTTATTTACTTAGGCCATTAACCTACCTATATAAACTAGATAAGCTACCTACATACCTACAAATGTTAAAGGTTACCTAGGTATCCCATGAAACCATGGACATTTTAGTGCCAAATTCTAAAAAATGAACCACATGGGCATGCAACGAAAGAAATTTCAACAAGGCCTCCAAAAGACCACTATTACACTAAGACCCACTTCTCTCACATACAACCCTCTTCATATTATTATTCTCACATGAGCAAAGTCCATCTCTAAATTTTAGCTCTAAACAATCCTTTAGGTAGACCCATAAGATAATTCCTAGGTAATCCCCCAAGTTAGATAGTCCCTAGGTAATTGTTTATGTAAATCTTATATAACCCCCTCTTGCACTATAGGTCAGCCTTAAGTAACCCTAGGTAGTCCCTAAATTATCCATAAATATTCTCAAACCTTAAAGATTCGTAGCTAGTCCCATAGTTAAGTTCTATGTAGTCCTTAGGTATCCCATAACCTAGGTAGACACAAGGGGAAATTTGTTTTAAAGACATGAGAAAACTCAAATCATCCTAGTTTGAGGAGAAATTTTGAGTTTCGTACTTTGTTATTTCCCTTTGACCTAGTGGCATCCTGCATTTTGACAGTCATCTTCATTTTCAATGAAACCTAAGGTTTTTGCTCATGGGTTTTTCTTTGGGGAGACCTTTATTTAGTGTATTTCTGAACGGTTTCATATTCAACCAATTTTATGAATTAAGGTGTCCTCTTCCCCCAATAAAAGTGATGCATTTAAATTTTAACCAAACATTTTGGTGAGGCGATTTTGATACAAAATAATTGTGTTCTGAAAACAACAGAAGAAACACCACAAAATGCAGAGGCCTTCCTTCCAAAACAATGCAAATCTGGCAACTTGGAACATTTCTTTCACAAAAATCCTTTGTATGAGTTGCACTGGATTTGTTTTTGTTGCAAAGTGGTGACAATTAGGCGAAAAAAAAATGGTGCTTGGTATGTTCTTCACTTTAAAAGCTCAAAAGGATATGGTGGGATTTAACTGTGCAGCTCCCCAATGTAAGTTATGACAGGAAAGGAACAAATGAAATTTGGAATACGTTTAGGTGTTCAACCCTCAAATGTTCAAATTCTCCTCCTGATCATTTGTGCATTGAACATAACAAAATTCCTTGAAGCTTTGAGTTGGAAGCATACTATGCCCCAAAATTCAACTTGAGGTTGAAGTAGTTGCCATGATAATGTCATAGTAACTCAAATTGTTCAAAATCAAGGGGTGTTAACATCTGGAAATTTATGTCCATGACCGGTAGAGAAGTAATCTACTGCACCGCTGCAAAACCCTTACATTCGTGGGTGTTAAACCTTTGCTTATATCTTTGAAATCATTGCTTATTATGATCAACATTAATTTGAAAGGAATCGATGAATGAAAGGAAATCATCCTCCATTTAAGTTTGATGCCTTTTGTACACATCAATCACTTATCTTATTGCTTATGCCAAAAAGGCGTAATGAGAGATAAACGGTAAGGAGATTGTTCCAAGAGATTATTGCTAAGAATTCAAAACAAAACTGACTTCCCCAAGCTCATTTTTGGGATCACCACTAATCTCATCAGCAAACGTCGCAGGCCAAATCGTGTGTACACCTAGCGCTCAGTGTTGATTTCCACTTATTTCATTAGTGCTAATCTTTGTTAAGAGAAACACAGGCTTGACACCGATTCTTGTTTAGTGATCATATTAGATCAAGGTCACAGATGATGCATCATGGCATCTTCCATCTCACTGGCAAGAACAGACAATTTGGGACTAGGGCAACTTGAAGGTTTGCATATATTGGTGCTCAAATTAAAGGCTGTCAGTGGTGAATGCATGAATGAGTGAACCAATATTGCAATGCCTAAAACATGAAGCTTCAAGTTTGACAGCAGCCTGTTAAGCCTAGAACATCGATCAAAGATTCTGGCCAACTTTAGTCAGCTGACTTATTCCAATTTTGTACATGAAAATGAGGTGGAGAACAAAAAACTTGGAAAACTTCAAAACACCAGTACCTTCCCAACACCCAATTCCATTAAACATTCAATGTACCAATTATGTGCAATAGACCACATTTCCTTCCAGCATAGATCACCCACCACCCAAGGAGATCCGGGCAGAGGGACCCCAGGTGTGATGAATGAGAAAAGAGGCTTTTGTTGCCATAATTGCAGATTTTCACACTCTGCAGAAATTGTCCTGACTTTGATGCATATGATCATGCTTACACATATGATGCTCATGACATTTGTTAACATCCTTCAGTTTTTGAACATCACCAACAGAAACCCAAAACCATTTCACAAGATTGACTGATAAAACTGTTCTAAAAACATGACAATCTTTACAGCACACATTCGTCAACATGCAAACAAAGTACTTCATTCAGCCATCAGAGGAATGAGTTGCAAAATTTAGATTAACAGCTTGCACCCAGATCAAAATATTTGACATGAAGTTATAAATCTCTAGTTTACAAGATTTGATCAAACTCCAGCAAATTTCTGTCATGAGTCTATGAAAAGTTTTGCATTCAAAGCATAGAATTGGAGGATTCCAAAACTTGGGCAGCTGGATCTTCATAGGCAGCTAATCTGTGTAAGTTCAACCATGATCGCTACTAGGATCAATTATGTCTGTTCTACACTATATATATACCTACATGGAACTGTGCTATCTTTCCTAGTTCTGGCAATTCAGCCACTCTCAGAAACAATTCCAGCTTGAAGGATCTCATGCACATATATGTGCAGATCATTTAGACTGCCCATGAGGAGGAAGTTGACAGATATTTGGACCAAGGTAAAGGAGCCGCAAATGTCAGGAAGATTGATCAGTTCAAGAGACTTAGATCTCATTTTATACTGCCAAAGAAAGCTGGAGCTGTTTAGGGTTTAGGGTTTGAGGGTTTAGGTCATGTATGAATTCTAGTGTGGACAGACTCTTCTTTTGGTTTTGATCCTCCAGTACTGAGCATTTGTACATGGAGCTGCAGCAGCTTGACATAGTGAATTGCCTCATCCAGTACCAAGCTCGTGTCTGTAGTAGTACTGGACATGTTCATGTCTTTTGATGATCCCCTAGCAGCAGCAGCTGCTGCTGGTATCATCCCCCTCAACATCTTCACTTTCTTCCTCAATTTCAGCTTTGTGGCACTGCAGGAGTAGTACTCTTCTTCCCCAGATGCAGCAGAATATCTGTTACTAAAAGCTGTTGATTCCAAGCTGCTGCTGCTGCTGCTGCTGCTCCCTGATCTGACTGATCTTTTCTTGCTGCTCAAGAAGTTTCTGCAAGTTGGTTGCTGAGTTTCTTCTTGCAATGGCAGGCTGCTGTTGTTTCTGCAGCTTCGTTGATGAGGTCCTTCTTCTAGTTGCAAGGGCATGCTGCTGCTGCTGCTCCTGTCCTGCGGATTCTCAGGTCGAGGAAACGTTGAGCTCATTACTTGGATCATGTTGTCTTCTTCATATGCATCATCATGTTCTGCATCGTCTACAGCTTCTTCAACCTTATGTGTGTATCTGAATCGACGTTTTTGCCTCTTGCTGGTGCTGCTCCTGCAGCGCTTGATGTCGATGCTGCAATCGCAATAAAATTCCTGCTCCTGTTCAGATTTCAGATCATGTCGCAATGTATTATAATCCGTTGAGATCTTCACGGCGCAGCTGCTTGAGTAATTTTCAGAGTCTGCAGAGTGCACAACCAAGTCTTGCTGCTGGTGAAGAAACCCATTCGAGCAATTGCAACCTCGTACACATGCAGCTTCCTGCAAAGGAGGATCTGCATTAGTCGCGGTGTGATCATGAGTAGCTGCTGCTCCTAATTGGTTTCCAACAAATGCAGGCTCGTATTCTCCTCGCCGGACCAGCTCGCCCCAGCAGCTTCTCGTCTCCTGAATCACTGCATTATTACACACCATGGCAACGCTTGTTGACGTTCCGGCAGCCTTGTTCTTCTTCTTCTTCTTCTGTCCATCGCTGTATCCGGCGCCCAAAGACGTCGTGCTCTGTGCACTAGGGGAAAGAAGAGAAACTAAACTAGTTCCAGCTGCTGCTGTGCGCCTAGTGCTCTTTTGCAGGTCGGACACTAGGATGTTAGATCGTTTTCGGCATGGACGCTGCAGACAATTATGCTTTTGAAAGTCGTCGCTATGTTGCTCTACATGATGTGGAAGAAGAATATCAGGACTAGACTCAATTGGAGCGGATCGCGAAATTGAGCCAGCAGCTGCTATGGCAGAATTAAATCCTGAACTAGAAGAATTGGAAGCACAGACTGGAAGCAGCTCGCATATTGTTTCGTGCTGAGCTGCAAGCTTCATGGATGGCCATCGAGGAATATTGAAGGAGACTAGAACAGGACAGTCTTCGAGACTAGGGTAAACTGAAGCTCTGGCAGCTAAACTTGGGAAGCTCAAGTCCACCTTTTTGCTGCAGGTACTGCAGCAAGGTTGTAATTGCAGCACCAGCAGCTCCTCTGCATGTGGCTGCAGCTGCACGTCAAAACCTTCAACGGCTGCAACTGCATCCACTTGTGTGTTAATGTCTCTCCGACCGCATGATCCAGAATCAGCACTAGTAGGAGCCGGAGCTGGGAGCCATAGCAGCTCCATAGCTAAAGCTTTGCACCAAAGATCAACTCGCTAGCTGTAACGTGCACAGCTTCACCTGCAACAAGACAGCTGCTGCATGAATATCCCCCCGATCAGTCAAGCCGGCGGGATCAAGACTAAATCTCTTGCACTAGCTCATCAGTGTGGAACCTTATACTTCTCTCTCTCTCTCTCTCTCTCTCTCTCTCTCTCTCTCATCTTTGATCTTCAAATTATATAGATACCAGCTCCGGCTACTGAATTTACAAGACAAAGCTCAAGTGCAGCCGCAGCCTCCTAATGAGAGTACTACAAAGCACAAAAGATCTAGACATCGATCATGGGTCATCAAGACTAGCTAGTAACTACTACTTTAAAAGATCAACAAGAAACTGATAGTTTTGCACACTATATTACTACACCCATGCATCATTTTGTTACATCAGAGGAGAGATTCATAAGCTGTTGCACTATCATGGCCAAAACCATCTGATGTAACTAATTCAAAATCTCTCTCTCTCTCTCTCTCTCTCTCTCTCTCTCTGTGTGTGGACAGAGTATTATAAGGAAGTTGCAGCTGTATCAACAATGAACAAAATGGTTTTGGACTCTATATATGATCTGTAACTAATATAAATTTACCCACCAAATTTGTTGTAGACGAGGAGGAGGAGGAGCAAGAGTTTTCAGAAGGCCAGCTACTAGGGGTGAGTTCAGAAGCTGGTGTCAAGATTCTTTAATTTGTGAAGACAAGAAATGGAGATCAACAATCTAGCGGAGATCCAGAGAGTAGAGCTAAGCTGGAAAGTATCAACAAGTCAACAAGCTGATCATAGTTGTTGAACTCTTATGATATCTGTACATCTAGATCTACACCAAAAGTTCTTAGAATTGATCCAGCAGAGCTGTAAGCTAGTTCAGTTGTACTATCCACCACCATCAGCAAGCTGGGAGGTTTGCACACTAAATAGCCATATTCTTGCATATTTTGTTGTGGTGTGTGGAGCAGCAGCAGCAAGAGGATGAGGAGGAGCAGCAGCAGCAGCAGCAGGAGGAGGAGGAGGAAGAGGCCAGGCCTGGCCTGGTGGGACCAATTAAGACTCAGCCGAGGAGATGTTAAGAAGAATAAATCTGAAGAGAATATTAAGCTCCAAGTGATTTGCAACAGTGGGTGTTAAACCTTTGTTCTTATGTCTTTGAAATCCTTCCTTATTATTGTGATCAACCCTAATTTGAAAGGAACCAATGAGAGGAGATCATCATCCATTTTAAGTGTTAAGAGAGGGTGCATGAAAACAGTGCTAATTAATTTTAAAAACAAGGTTTACAAGGGTTTTTTCCATTTATTTATTTTATCAGCACTAATTTCATCGGCAAATGTTATGTTTTAGGTGAATCCATGTATACCTAGCAATTAGTGTGACAGACTTTCTTAAGGTTGTCTTATTTTATTTTTGGAATCAACACTAATCTCATCAGCAAATGTTTTTAAGTCAATCACATGTACACCTAACAACCAATGCTGATTACTTATGCAATTATTACACTTATATCATTAGTATAAAAAAATTTATTGATCAAATTATTTTTTGTCAAATTTTGACGACTATTACAAAATGTGGGTGCAATTCATTAGTCCGTGTAAAGCATCACTGAATACACTGGAATTCCATTAGATCTCGTTCAGTGAATTTCCATTAGATCTCTTTCAGTGAGATCAATAAGATCACTTAAAATCCAGGCACTTGACGAATAAGAACTCATTTTATTGTAATGTGAAAACTATGATTTTTACCTAAACAAAGGATTTTTCCTGAAAAACAAAATGACCCAAATTCATCAAATTTTGAATTTAAAAGATTTCAATTTTTCAGAGTCTTGTGATAACTTCCAGAAGGTAGCCAAGAATATAAGAAGGATTCTGTTTTATTTTCTTCTTTCCTAGTTTTCTTCATACCTATTTATGTAACCAAATTTGACTAAATTATTTCCTGGATGAACACCACTTTGGCCTAACATCAAAAAAATCTTCAGAAGAAACCCTGGCCATTAGCACTAAAGATAAGCACAGTTTTGACACCCACTTAGTTATCTTCTTCAACTAGCTGCCGTATTGGAGACGACTACCTCCTCTAGGATCAGTGCATCAGTGCAGAGCCCAGATGTGCATGTGTGCTAGGCAGCTAAGAGAAGCTGCAAGGGACCACACAACAAACAGTAGTGCAGATGCTGCTGGAGATTGATGAGAAGCTAGAAGAAACTGGTTATGACCTCAACAATGATGATCAGTGTTTTTTTTTTGGCAATTTTTTTGTGTTATAGCCAGAGTGGTAATGATCAGTAAGATGATTTAGCCAAATTTGGTTACAAGCTAAATAAGAAATATTTTTAAAAAGAATATTTTTCTATATTTTTGGCTACTTACTTGAACCATCTATAGAAATCTGTCAATTTTTTTGTAAAAAATTTGATCAAATTCTGCCTTTTTTTTTTTCTTTTTTTTTTAATAAAAATTTCATCATTTCTTTTGTTGATCAGGGTAGTGACCAGTAACATTGGCCAATCAATGAGTTTAGACTCACTTATCAAGCTGGTAATCATTTATTGATTTGTTTGATAACCACATGGTATCGAATTTTCAAAATCTAATAACCGAAGACGCGGATGACCCAATTATCATCCAGATAAGTTATCAATCTTCAAACAGAAAATAATTATATAATATATATAACCATATAACCGGTGTATAACTGACAGGTTAACAGCAGGTTCTCAACTGGTTATTTGAAAGCCGACCTCTATGTATAATCAACAGTTATTTACCTAAGTTTTTTTATATAATTTAGTTGGCACCCAATTTTTTTGTTATTGATATTGATAACCTGTGTGATCCCACCTCCCCTCCAAATTCACAAGAAATATTGAATATTATTAGTTTGTTGAATATTTATCATCCTTCTGGACCTAATTTCAAGGGCAGAGCCATATTATGTGACAAGCCTCTTGTTGGCTTTGTTTATAATGCAAGGGACCATAGATCCATTTTAATGTTTTTATATGACAGTGTTTTAAATATATTATAAAAATTATATGTGAAATAATATGGAATTGAATCTAATGAATATAGAATACACAAACACACTTTATCATATTGTTTTTTTTTATGTTTTAAAAGACATGAAATGCTTTCAAAATGACATAATTAAATACAATCCACACTTTTACATAATTATAGTTCAAATTCTTTTTATCATGTGAGACTTTTTGATGTTGCAAAAATCATGGATTTTTAATCCATCATCTTATGTACATAATGAGTCATAGTGTACCATATCATTTTACAAAACAACCCATTATTTTGTAAGCAATCACCCAAGCAAGTAACATTGTTTCTTGTTATCATGCTTGCACCTTCTTGCTAAAACTGAAACCTAGGCCTTGATTGGGTTGATGTCCCTTCAGATTAGCAAGTCCAAGTTATTTAACAATATAAATAAAAAGGCAACAATCAAGCCTTGTTTTTTTAGCAAGTTATTAATTTTAGTTTAATTTACATAAGAATTTATTTTTAGAGTATTAAAATTTAGGTGAAAACATAGTTAGGTGCAATGTTTGGACTTTCATAATCCTTATTTTTATGAACTATAGATGAATTTCATATTCAACATTAACAAAGCCATTTTAAAAATTATGCATGTTACAATAGACTTTAATTGTATTGAGAATATAAATGAATTCTTTGAAAAAAAAAAAATTAATGATAGTGGACTATTGAAATAAAAACATAAGCCCACATCAAATCAAGTGTTGAAAAGAAATGCATTTGAATTTTCTTAATACAAAAAATTTTGATTTTCTCAAAAATAAATTTGCTCCATTTTAATCATTGAAAGTCCATTTCACATTGGCTGTATGCTTTACAAATTATCATATTGCAAGAATTTTCAACAAGTGTAAAATGTGAATTTTCATATGTGCCATTTTTTACTCACCTAACCATGTTAGTATCTAGATTTAGGGTTTAGTTGGATTTAATGAAAATGGAACCAAACCAAGTCTTAGACCAAAACATGCTCTAACATTTTTGAAAAATATCCAAAATTAAAAGTTTTATGGATTTTTTAAATCATTTTCCAATCCCTAGTGATTCCAATCTTCTACAAGCAAGCAAGTTTTTTTTAATGTTAGAGTGTTGATTTTTTTTATTGCCCTCTATTGCGTCACCTTTTTACTTATCGGATATCTATTGTGGGACATTTTAGGATTTTTACATATGTTTTCTAGATAGCAACAAGACCCTAAAGGACACAAATTGATCAACTAGGGGTGAAGTTACCTTAAACTAGGTACCAAAAGTTTTATGAAAACTTAGTTAATATTCTTAACAAGAGATGCCACAACTCACTTTTCAATGATTCATTCTCATTGGCTAATTTGAAAATTCCAATTGTCTCTTCACTGAAATTTCTTTATTTAAAAATCAATTTGCTACACCAACTAATACTGATAATAGTCCTTGAAATTATGAAATATTCTTTTTTTTGCTTACCTAAACATTTATATCTCCCTAATCAACCATCTGTATGATATGGGTTCACCATGGATAGATTTTAACCCAAAGGTTCATTAAATGTTAAAGAATTTAGAATACAAGAAAAATCAATTTAATGTTTGTGTGTTTGTACAAAATTTTAGTTAAATGTTTTTGCATTTTATTCTTGCAATTATGATGGATTATGATTGGCAAATCAGAATTTAAATAAAATTAGTAGCATTAATATCTTTGGAAGCACATAAGGTTATAAGTATTAACAACTATCTATGTTTCAACTTCATAACAAAATAAATGTTAAATTTTGACATGTGTCAACAAGTTGTTATTTAATAGGCAATGGTGAACTAGCTAAAAGATGAATGGAACATAACATAGATTACAACCATCCAACATGACATTTTTTACATTTTTTTTTTGAAAAAAAAAAACAAGGAAATCCTCATTGCATATAAGAAAAACAACATGAAAGGAGGAATTATAGCCATGTGGGTGAAAATCATGGTATTAGTGTTTAGTTGGAAGTTGGCTTCAGGTTGTTGTTCTTCAGGATACGCAAAGATGACCTAATCAATAAAAAAAATCCTTCACTCAATACTCCATTATCTAGCTAGCTGTGTTTATGAAATCATCGTCTCACTACAACAAGAGCTTGAAAATTTGAATGCTTGAAACCCGCAACACAAAACGTGAAGAGAAATTTTCCTTTTGTAACCAAGTACACTGTATAAAAAATAGGGTTCCCATAGCATGCTAGACACGAATAAAATCTTCACCATTTTCTCCCTATTCTTCATGGAAGAGGGCATGTGCCCAATGCTCACCTTCCTTAGAGAATTAAAAATGTGAAAACTGCATCGTGGGCTTTTAACCTATAACCTACACAATAAAGGTATTTAACCTATGACCCACACAATAAACGTGTAAAATACACAAGGGCTATGCCATGATATTTGCATTTCTTTTTTATTTAGTTTCTAGCTATAATGATCCTTCAATTTACAGTATTTAGAGCATCTCCAGCTTACAGTATTTAGAGCATCTCCAGCGGTGCTCATCACACGATCCTGCACAGTAAAATTAGATGAAGAAATGTCAATACTTGCCGGTTTGGCTCAGGAAAATAGTGAACCAACAACTACACCGGTATCATGGCAAAAACCCCGATCTTTTTTGGGTTGCTTCTAAACATTTGAAATATCCCATCCTTAGACTAAATCAAGGTCTTTGAGTCCAAATTTAACATTTCCTCAGTTTATTATTTAATTCTACAAGGCCTTATTCAAAAAGGTGGACCTACCAAGTGTAGGTGCTCATTCGCCCCTGCTGAGTCCACCTTCACCTTCTTGAGTCAGAACTCTAAGAGGCTATATTTTAACCTTGGAAATGTTTAAATTTGGGCTTGAAGATCCTGCCAGGATTGGAAATTTTTATGAAGTTAATTCAGAAAAAATTCCCCCAAAAATTGGGGGTTTCAGTGTTTACCATGGTGCCAGTGTAGGTTCTAGTTAACCCAAGGCCTTGTTAGAACTATATCACCTGAGCTTCTAAAAAATTCCTTAATTAGTCACCTTATAAATAAATAAATCTCTCTCTCTCTCTCTCCTACCACAATGCCATTGGGGCCCCAAATATTCTATTTGAAAGACCCTTTCATTGGTTGCATGATTTTGGGATCTTTCACTTTTGTTTTAAGTATTAGCTGCAATGGTTGTTGAAATGATACCCTTTTTTGCCTTGATTATAAATGTGGTCACATACATACCTACTATTGGAAAGGATGCTTGATGAAGAAGAATTGTTTTTAAAAAAGTGAGAACTGTCCAACACTGGTCACAACCCATCACCCTTCAGCACTTAAAGGTGGTGTTCTTGTGAAATCTTAGATCCTAAAAAATCCAACTTTTTTTACAGGCAAAATTTCACCAAAAAAATGAAATTAAAAAACTAGAAATTATTTTTTTTAAAAAGAAGTGAATTTACAAGGTTTCAGTCCCTAGAAGTGAGGGGAAAGAATAAAAAGTAAAAATCACCAGATTTGTGTACTTTGTGCAGCTAAAAATATAGAAGGATGATTAAAGATTTATACTCTATTTCTGGTTTGTAGCCAGACTTGGCAAAATCTTCCATGATTGCCCACTTTGGCTACAAACCAAAATTCCTGAAGAATAACACTGATGAGTGTATAATGCTCTCAGGGCCCTCATTACTACTAGGAGTCAGGGCTGAAAAAACTTGGGGCCAACTTTGAGCATTTTTGGTCCAAAACTTTGGACAAAGTTCATTTAAGGTAAAGTGTCATGCTACATTGTAAACACATTGAAGAACACACTGAAAACATGGTGGGAACATGAGGAGAACAGCAAAATCCCAAAATCCATGGGCTCACCACCACCACCCCCACATCCCTCAAAAGGAGAAAAACTGGGCCCTCATTTGCATGCCATATTTATTCCTAAAGTTGTTTGACACCATAACCCTTTCCTAAGGGCCTCTGTACCTACAATGTGCCGGCTTTGAGTGCTTTGAACATGCAATTTTTTAAAAAATTTGTATCAAGTTTTGAGCATGTAAACTTTGCAATTAATGGAAAATATTCTTAAAAAATTATGACAATTTAAACTATTATGCTTCCTTTGTGATCTTTCAAACATACAAAAATGCAGTTTAGTAGGTCATGGGTCACAATTGAAACTTGTTCCTCACACCCGCCAAAGCCTCAATGTTGTTCAAGGGGCATTTAGCTAATAATACTTGATTCTCATCACCAAGCCCCTAAATGTATTGGGAAGATGTTTGTTTGTTTGTTTGTTGTGAGCTTGAAACTCCTCTAGGACAATAGAACATGCAAATCTCACAAAACATATGGATTGTTTTTTTTCTACCTCTCAGAACATGCAGAATGACACAGTTCTATGTAGGCTGCAAAGAAATGAGCACCAGCCAGAGTCCATTTAGAATTGTTTAGTGTCTTGCAATAACCTTCAACAAATATAGTCCCAAATCTTAAGCTTCCGTGATCCCTCACTTATTCTTAGTATTCTTTACCACTATCCCCGTGTGTTCTCCATGAAGTTTCAAAATTAATCTAAAAAACTTTGAATGCCAAGTGAAAGCCTTCTCTCATCTCCCACCCTCACAAACATGACCTCATTATTTTA
>Ga0209611_10006745_pt1 | contig 18648 bp, 10 predicted proteins | sample S1TSphgellanicum_3_FD_187693 | JGI IMG/M metagenome (GOLD analysis project Ga0209611, IMG submission 187693) | Host-associated microbial communities from peat moss isolated from Minnesota, USA - S1T2_Fc - Sphagnum magellanicum MG (SPAdes) (version 2) | ecosystem: Host-associated > Plants > Peat... | reverse complement strand
TCAACGTCGTGGAGAACGACGAGGCCGAGGTTGAGGGCGAAGGCGGCGATGTGGCCGTGCGTGAAGAGAGCGCCGTGGTCGTCGCCGAAGAGAAGCCGGCCTACGACCGCACCGACGATCCCGTGCGCATGTATCTGCGCGAAATGGGATCGGTCGAGCTTCTGTCGCGCGAGGGCGAAATCGCCATCGCCAAGCGGATCGAGGCTGGTCGTGATACCATGATCCGCGGTCTGTGCGAAAGCGCGCTGACCTTCGAAGCTATTATGGCTTGGCGCGACGAACTGCGCTCGGGCCGGGTGCTGCTGCGCGAAATCATCGACCTTGAACAGACCTACGGCGGCCAGAACGCCGGCCCCGACGGCCAGCCTGTGACCGGCGAGGGCGCAGCGGCCGAGGGCGCCGAGGGGGAAGGCGAGGGCGAGGTGCTCGTCGCTGAACCGGGCGGCGACGCCCCGCCGCCCCCGCCGCCCGAAGCTGAGGGCGATGGCGAGAACGAAGACGATTTCGACGACGGCGCCGGTCCCTCTATCTCGGCCATGGAAGGGGAGCTGCGCGAAGGCGTAATGGCGACGCTGGACGCCATCGCCGAGGAGTTCGAGGCTTTCCGCCGGCTGCAAGATCGCCTGGTCAGCCATCGGCTGAAGGGCGAGGACCTGCCGCTGGAGGACCGCCAAGCCTATGAGGCGCTTGGGCAGACCATCATCTTGCACCTCAAGACGCTGAAGCTGAACAACAACCGTATCGAGGCCCTGGTCGAGCAGCTCTACGCCATCAACAAGAAGCTGATCGGGCTGGAAGGGCGCCTGCTGCGTCTGGCCGACAGCTACGGCATCTCGCGCCTGGAGTTCCTGAAGGCCTATTTCGGATCCGAGCTCGACCCCCAGTGGTCGGTCAAGGTGAAGGATATGGGCGTGCGCTGGACCAAGTTCTCCGAGAACGAGGCCGGCCAGATCGGCGATATCCGTCAGGAGATCGCGCTGTTGGCCACCGAAACCGGCGTGCCGATCGACGATTATCGCCGCATCGTTCAGACCGTGCAAAAGGGCGAACGTGAAGCCCGCCAGGCCAAGAAGGAGATGGTGGAGGCGAACCTGCGCCTCGTCATCTCCATCGCCAAGAAATACACCAACCGCGGCCTGCAGTTCCTGGACCTTATCCAGGAGGGCAACATTGGCCTGATGAAGGCGGTGGACAAGTTCGAGTACCGCCGCGGCTACAAGTTCTCCACCTACGCCACCTGGTGGATTCGCCAAGCTATCACCCGCTCCATCGCCGACCAGGCGCGCACGATCCGCATCCCGGTGCACATGATCGAAACGATCAACAAGATCGTGCGCACCTCGCGCCAGATGCTGCACGAGATCGGCCGCGAGCCGACGCCGGAGGAACTGGCCGAAAAGCTGGTCATGCCGCTGGAGAAGGTGCGCAAGGTTCTGAAGATCGCCAAGGAGCCGATCAGCCTGGAAACCCCCATCGGGGACGAGGAAGACAGCCACCTGGGCGACTTCATCGAGGACAAGAACGCGGTCCTGCCCATCGAGGCGGCGATCCAGTCCAACCTGCGCGAAACCACCACCCGCGTCCTGGCCTCGCTCACGCCGCGCGAAGAGCGCGTACTGCGGATGCGCTTTGGTATCGGCATGAACACCGACCACACCTTGGAAGAGGTGGGCCAGCAGTTCAGCGTCACCCGCGAACGCATTCGCCAGATCGAAGCCAAGGCCTTGCGTAAGCTGAAGCACCCGTCGCGGTCGCGTAAGCTGCGAAGCTTCCTGGATAGCTAGGACGGTCCGCTGCTGGTGCGGCCCTGCGTGCTTCGAGGGCTGAGCAAGCTCGCTCCTCAGCATGACGAAGTTCAGAGCAGTCTCACTACTTTCGTCATCCTGAGGAGCCCCCGATAGGGGGCTCCTCGCAGGACGCATAGCTTTTGCCCGCCACGACCAAAGCAACGTTCAATCTATTGAAGACTTCGGCGGCCCATTTTTGGCCTAAATCGCGCCAAATTAAAAACGTCACCCAAATGTCACGCCGTTTTATTCAAATCTGCTCTGGATAAGATCGACGCAACGCTGCCGTTATCGTCGCGTTCTTGCCCTGGGGAGCGAGGCATTTGGAAGCGCCCGATGCCGCCGCCGACGCCCGAGATGGCGCGGCGGATGGAAAGGGATCGGCGCCAGTAAAAGGATCTACGAAAATGAAGTTGTTTGCTTTGACGGCCGGCCTGGCCGCCTGCGCCATCGCCTTGCCCGCCGCGGCCCAGACCGTGACGGCGACCACCTCCGAGTCCCCGCCGCCGATGGCCTGGTGGAACCCGATGGGCTACGGCCACGACAGCTATGTCGAAATCGACGGCGGCACGACCTTTACGGGCCACAGCCGGGTCGACGGCAGCGCCAATGGCGTGGGTGCGTTCAGCGCCAGTGACGATCTTCGCGGCGGGCTGTTTGGCAGCGCTCTTGTCGGTCACAATCTGACGCCCGCCATCGCGATTGAGCTGGAAGGCGTCTACGCCCGCAATCACGAAGATAGCGTGCCCCTCAGCAACTATATCGGTTCCCCGACCACGGGCGCGCTTGAGACCTACGGCGCGCTCGCCAATGTCAAGCTGCGCATTCCCTACACCTATAGCTATCGCGGCTTTGGCGTGACCCCCTATGTCGCGGTCGGCGCAGGCTACGGCACGTCGCAATATCGGCTCAGCGATGGCCTGGACGCCCAGGAAAACGGGCTGATGTGGCAGGGCAAGGCGGGACTTGAGATCAAGACCGGGACGCCCGTCTCGTTCGACGTCGGCTACCGTTATCTCCATGCGCCCGATTACGAGACGCCTGGCGCCTACTACGGCGTGAACAGCTCGGCTCAGGTGAAGTCTGACGTCCAGGCCGCCACCGTCGGCGTCCGCTACAGCTTCTGACGCTGATCTGAGATGCGGCGCGCCGGTGGTTTGCCGGCGCGCTTCATTTCTGGGCGCTTCGGTCCACCAGCCTGCGCACGCCGATGCCGGCCAACAGCACCTCAAGGACGAACGCCGTCAGCGCGCCAGTGGTGAGAATGATGGCGCCGCCGAACAACAGAAATAGAGCATTACCCGCACTCGAGTCGCGCACCGCGCCCAAAAACAGCACGAGCGCTGCGCCGCAGGTGAAGGCGCCGGCGAGCGCCGCAAGCACAACCGCGACGTCCAGCAACCGCGAGCGTATCCTTAAATAGTGCAGCTTAAGTCGAACCTCCGGCGCCTTATCGCCAGGGTCGGCCACCAGTTTGTCCACCTGATCGCTGATCCGCCCCAGCCGTGTGGCGAACACGTTCAACAACGCCGCCACGCCCGATAGCAGGAAGACCGGCGTCAGGGCGAGCTGTACGATATGCGCGGCGCTATCGAGGGTGGATGGAGGCATGGGCGAAGGATAGGGTCTAAGTCACCCCCGTCAATCGCTTTGGATCGGCCCTGCGTGGCTCGAGACGCGTCGCCTTGCGCCGCTCCTCGAGCCATGACGAACGTAATGAAATCGCACTCTATTTCGCCATGCTGAGGAGCGAGCTTGCTCGCGTCTCGAAGCACGCAGACCGGCAGCCTTTAAGCGTTCGTCGCTGCGACTTTGTCAGAAGTTGTAACCAATCCTCCCGATGAACTGCCGCGGCGGCACGTAGTAATTGGCGGTGATGAAGGTGCCGAAGTTGTCGGAGTAGCGTGAGTTGATCGAGTCGCTGTCGGTCAGGTTGACGATCAGGAAATCCACGTGCCAACGCTTGCTGGCGGCGACATAGCTGAAGTTGGCGTTGATCTGCCGTTGAGCCGGCACACGATCCGTCGTGGGATCGTTGTAGATGCGGAAATAGTAGGGGTTGCGGTAGGTGAGGTGGATGCCTGATGTCAGCGTGGCGCCATCGCCGAAGACGTATTTGTGCTGAAGCGCGATATTTCCCGTAAAGGGCGGGACCTTCGGAAGCTGGTGTCCATAGACATCGGAGCTGGGTGAGGCGAAGGCTGCGAACCGATCATTGACGTCGTTGCCGTTGAACGGGCCGCCGTTGGCGATGTCGATCTGTTCGGCTTCCGACGGATTGAGGAGTTGCTGATGGTTGTCGACCCGGCTCTGCTGCAAAGTGATGTTGCCGTCCAGGCGCAGGCCAAAGGGGAGGAGTTTGGTCGCCTCGGTTTCCAAGCCATCCACGTGGGCGTTTTTGACGTTGGTCAGGCCGCCCAGGAACGGGATCGGGTCTTCGCTATCGACCTGAAAGTTGCTGATCTTGTTGTAGAAGGCCGAGGCGTTGACCCGTAGGGTTTTCCCGAAGAATTCGTTTTTCGAACCAAGCTCAAGGGCGTCCACGCGTTCGGGCGAGAAGACCTCCGGAACATCCACGGCCCCAGGGTTCAGGTTGGCGCCGCCGGGCTTGATGCCGTTCGACGCCATGGCGTAGACCGTGTTGGACTTGGTGATGTCGTATTCGAGTTCAGCTCTGCCGGTCACTTTGCGGAACTTCGCCTTCAAGACGGCTAAGGGTACGCCGTTGTTGCGGTCGATCAGGCCGAAATAGTCCTGAACGTCGCCAATCTGATTATCTACTGTTGCGCGTGCGCCAAGGATCAGACGTAAATTGTCGGTGATGTGGTAGGCGCCCTGGGCGTAGATCGAGCCAGACACTAGCTTTTGAGTATCGCGCGTTTCGAACGCGACCGGACCTGTGAAGCCCGCCGTCTCACCATAATAGGGATTGCTGGTGCTGAGATTGAGCGGCAGGCCAAAGGCGGCGTAGGAATTGTTGTTTCCAAGCGCATAGGCGGCCTGGTTAGCGGCGCTATTATTGTACTGATATTCTTCCACCGCCTCATTGTAGCGTTGGTCGAGGAAGAAGGCGCCGGCGATCCAGTCCAGCTTTCCGCCAGATTTCGAGGTCAGATCGACTTCCGCCGTATAGCTGTGGCCTTCGCGATCATTGGCGACGTCGATATCGTGTACGCCTAAGATCGGCACGGCCACAGCGTAATCCAGCTTGTCCAAATTCTCCACACTATCGAGCTCGCCCTGCTGATAGCTGCCGATGAATTTGGCCGTTGACCAGCCCAGATCGTAACCCACATTAAGGGCAGCGTTTTGCGCGCGCTGATGCTCTTTTGTGGGCCAATCCTGGGTCAGTTCGCGCGGGTCCGGGTTGGGATCCAAGATATTCTTGAAGGCGTCGCCATTGGTATTGTTGGTATAGGCTTCCGCCCAGAGTTCTACGGTCAGCGGCGTGATCGGTTTCCATAGCACATCCGCCCGCCCGTTGAGGCTGTCTTCGTTCTCCAGAGGATACTTACCGTTTGTGCCCGGCGCCTGCGTCGCGTTGGACCAGCCGTCATGGTATTCCTGCTGGACCGCGAAGCGTACGGCGGCGGTATCTCCAAGCGGGAGATTGACCGCGCCCCTGACCCGATCATAGTCGAAACTGCCGCCGCTCACGTCGGCATAGCCCGTAACGGCTCCCAGTTTCGGTCGCACGGTGGTGACGTTGATGGCGCCGCCGTCGGAGTTCTGGCCCAGGACCGTGCCTTGTGGGCCGCGCAGCACCTCCACCGAGTTCACGTCGAGGAAGTTGGCGTTCAGCGAGATCGGGCTCGCGATGTAGACGCCGTTTTGGTTGTACGACACGCCCGGCTGAGCCGAGGTGTTTTCGATACCCTCATAGCCTGCGCCCCGAATGCTTATGGAAAGAGGGTTGGATGGCGTGGTGTTGACGACCATGCCGGGAACGATGTTGTCCAGGTCCTTAGGCGCGTCGATATGTTCATTCTCTAAGGTCGCGCCGCTGATGGATGTGACCGCAAGCGGTGTCTTTTGCAGATTTGTCTGCACCTTCTGCGCCGTCACCACCACTTCTTCGATGGTATTGGGCGGAGCGCCATCAAGAGCGGCGTCTGCGGCGTGGGCGGAGGCGACGGCCAGCAAGGTGAGCGATGTTCCCGCCAAAAGCGCGGTTCTTCGGATCATGTGATTGTCCCCCTCACAAGGTCTCTTGAAAACCGCCTGCTTCTTGGTCGGGCGCATGACGGATTGGCGATGGATGGAGATCGGGGGGCAGGCAGCCCGTTTCGCCAATGCGTTCCAGCATGACTGGGCGGCAATAAATTTTCGGCGCCAAAGCCTTGTGCAAATGCCCCGGCGCGAGGCGCATAATGAATGCAATATATACTTACATAAGGGCGTCGATCCTGGCGCCGGTCGGGCGTCCGACTCGGTCAGCCATTTACGAGAAGGGTCGCCAGCTGGTTGTGCCGGTGGACGAGTTTCCCAAGGTCGATGGTCGTTAGCCGTCGGTCCCGCACGACGAAGCGTCCATTGACCAAGGTGTGAAGCGGCGCGACCGGGCCGCAAAGGGCCAGAGCCCCGACCGGATCGTGGAGCGCGCCGGCGAACGCCAGATCGGTCAGGTCAAAAATGGCGAGGTCTGCGGCCATGCCGGGCGCAATGACGCCGATGTCCGTTCGATTGAGCACCTGTGCGCCGCCTCGCGTGGCGATCTCCAAGGCCTGACGTCCGGTCATCGCGCCGGCGCCGTATTTCACGCGCTGCAGCAGCATGGCCTGGCGCATCTCGGCGATGAGGCTGCCGCTGTCGTTGGAGGCCGAGCCGTCCACCCCAAGGCCCACAGGCACGCCCGCCTTGCGCATGCGCCCTATGGGCGCGATCCCGGAGCCCAGCCTCATGTTGGAGCAAGGACAGTGGGCGACGCCCGTGCCGCTGGCGGCGAACAGGCCTATGCCTTCGCGGTCAAGTTGGACGCAATGGGCGTGCCAAACGTCTGGACCCAACCAGCCCAGCCCCTCGGCGTAGCGGGCGGGCGTGCGGCCGAACTTCGCCAGACTATAGGCGACGTCATCGGTGTCTTCCGCCAGATGGGTATGCATCGACACGCCATACTGGCGGGCCAGTTGGGCGGAGTCGGCCATCAGCCCCTGGGATACCGAGAAGGGCGAACAGGGCGCTACGACCACCCTGATCATCGCGCCGTCGGAAGAGTCGTGATAGGCCTCAATCACCCTTTGGGTGTCTTTGAGGATCGCCGGCTCTCGTTCGACCAGGCTGTCCGGCGGCAACCCGCCCGCGCTTTCCCCGATGCTCATGGCCCCGCGCGCCGCATGAAACCGCATACCGATTTCGCCCGCGGCCTCAATGCTGTCGTCAAGGCGCGCGCCGTTGGGAAAAAGGTACAGGTGATCCGAAGACGTCGTGCAGCCGCTGAGCAGCAGCTCGGCCATGGCGATCTGGGTGGAGACCCGGATCATCTCCGGCGTCAGCCGCGACCAGATCGGATAAAGGGCCTGCAACCAGCCAAACAGGCTGGAATTCTGCGCCGTAGGCACAGCGCGCGTCAGGCTCTGAAACATGTGGTGGTGAGTGTTGATCAGGCCGGGGCACACAAGCCGCCCCGTCAGATCCACCACCTCGTCGATCCCGACCGCCGGCGCCTCGCCCTGGCCGACCGCGACAATTTTGCCCCCGATGATGTGAATCCAGCCCGATTTCAGCTCCGTCCGCGCCTCGTCCATCGTCACAATGACATCGGCGTTTTTAAGGAGGAGGGTGGTCGGCAAGTTTCACCTGATGGGGAAGGGCGCCACGGCGGACGGACGATGAGTCCGTTTCGCTGTTGTAAGGCCAAGCCTCCAAAATTGTGACCCTTGGCGCCCATCTATCAGCGTAACCGCAATGTCTTCCGCGCTCCGCGCGGCCCCTCCACCGCGTTCCGCGGTCCCCCTCCCCATCGCTTTCGCGATAGGGGAGTACCGCGAAGCGGGGAGGGGGCCGCGCGGCGTAGCCGGGCGGAAAGAGCCGCCGCTTTAAGCGTTCGCCGCCACGCCCACGTCCCGGGTCGTCGCCGCATCCAAGGCCTCGCGCTCCAACACCTTGCGGTAGGTGGCCAGGGCCTGACCGACGACCTGGTCCATGTTGTAGTAGCGGTAGGTGGCCAGGCGGCCGACGAAGGCGACGTCGGGGCGGGCCAAGGCCAGGGCTTCGTACTTTTTGTAGAGCGCTTGAGCCTCGGCGTTGGGGATCGGATAGTAGGGGTCGCCTGTGGCGCTTGGGAACTCGTAGGTGATCGAGGTTTTGGCGTGCTTCTGGCCCGTCAGGTGCTTGTATTCGCTGATGCGAGTGTAGGGCGTATCGGGGTGGGGATAATTGACCACGGCGACGGGCTGGAACTGTTCCTTGTCGTGGGTCTCGTGCTGGAACCTCAGGCTGCGGTAGGGCAGCGGGCCGTAGCGGTGGTCGAAGAACTCATCCACCGGGCCGGTGAAGACCAGGCGGTCGAACAGCACGTCGTCTTTCACGTCGGCGAATTCGGTCTCGGTCTGGATCGTGATGTTGGGGTGATCCAGCATGTTGCCGAACATGTGGGTGAAGCCGAGCTTGGGCATGGCCTGGAAGCTGTCGGTGAAATAGCGGTCGTCGGTATTGGTGCGGGTCGGCACGCGGCTGGTGACCGAGCGATCCAGGCCCGACGGATCGATGCCCCACTGCTTGCGTGTATAGCCCTGGAAGAAGGTCTCATAGAGTTCGCGCCCAACGGCGGAGACCACGACGTCTTCGGAGGTGCGAATCTGGGCCACGGGTTCCGCCCGCGAGGCTAGGAAGTTGGCGGCGGCCTCGTCGGATTGCAGGTCCAGGCCGTAGAGCATGTTGAGCGTCGTGCGGTTGATCGGCATGGGCACGAGCTTGCCGCCGACACTTGCCAGGACCCGGTGCTCATAGGTCCGCCAGCTGGTGAAGCGCGACAGATAGCGCACGATCTCGTCGGAGTTGGTGTGGAAGATGTGCGGTCCATACTGATGGATCAGCACGCCGGCCTCGTCGTGGACGTCATAGGCGTTCCCGCCGAAGTGGGGACGCCGGTCGATCAGCAGGACGCGCTTATTGGAGCTGACGGCCAGCCGCTCGGCGATGACGGAGCCTGCGAAACCGGCGCCGACGATCAGATAGTCATAGTGGCTGCGTCGGCCCGCAGGCCGCACGGCGGGAGCTGAAACGGCCAGGGACGAGGCTTCCAGCGGACTGGCGAAGCTGCTGAGGGCGACGGCGGCGGTCGCCGTGGCCGTTTGGGATTTCAGCACCGCCGCCTCGTCGATCAGGGAGGCCATGCGGGCGTAGGTCTTGTCCCACGAAAGTTCGGCGAGCGCCTTCTCGACGTGCGCCCGCCAGTCTCCGCTGCTGGTTAGGCGCAGCGCGGCCTCGCAGCCGGCGATGAAGCGCTTGATCGTGTCGGCGACGCAGACCGCCTCCAGCTCGCCATAGTGGCGCTTCACATCGACGATGGCCGTAGAGACGACGGGTTTGCCGCCGGCCAGATATTCCGGCGTCTTGGTCGGGCTGATGAAGCGGGTCGATTCGTTGATCGCAAACGGCATCAGCGCCACGTCCCAGCCCGCCAGATAGGTCGGCAGCTGGTCGTAGGTCTTGGGCCCCAGGTAGTGGATGTTGGCGCGTTGGGGCAGGTCTTTCGGGTCCACCTTGACCACCGGCCCGACCATGACCAGCGACCATTCCGGATGGGCGTCGGCGACGGCGGCCAACAGCTCCAAATCCATCCGCTCGTCGATCACGCCATAGAAGCCGAGGCGCGGATGGGGCAGGGCGGCCTGATCCGCGGGGTCGTCCTTAGGCGTTAAGCCCTTGGCCTTGGCGAAATGGGCGCGATCTACGCTGGAGGGGAAGGGATGGATGTTGGCGTGCCAGCCGCGCTTGGCTTCATACAGGCTATAGCCGCCGGTGAAGACGACGTCGGCCAAGCCCATCAGGTCGCGTTCCAGGTCGCGCAGGCGGGGCGGCGCGAATTTGAAATTCGAAAGCTCGTCCATACAGTCGTACACGACCGCGGCGGCAGTCTCCGCGACGTGACGTGAGAAGGCCAGCATCATGGGCGTGTAGTACCAGGTGATCGGCCGTTCGATCTTTTGCTCGGCGATCAAATCATCCAGCAAGCGCGTCAGAATGGCGTCGACCCGGTCGCACTCCAGGCCCTGGGGTAATTTAGGTGTTGCGACCGAGACGCCTGTTCCTTCGTCCAGGACCACATCAAGGATGGGTGTTGTTGAATTTTCCAAATAGGTGGGTTCTTCAAATACAAAAACCCGCCGATCTTTGGCGAAGCGGGACATCAGATGTTGCGGCCGTTGGAACACAAAGTTCCATCTGAGATGGGAAAAACAGATCAGCGTGTCGCCGCCGCGATGTCCGAAAGCCGCGGGCGCGATGATCGAGGAAGACACGCGGGGCGGAGCCACATAGGATAGCTTATTGGCCAAGGCGGCGTTCCTTATTTGGATTTAAATGAACAATGTAATCATAAACGGAATTGAACGAAATTGGTTCCACAATATATATTCGATATAATCGATCAGATTTTCATTGTAATTGCCGTTAAAGCATTAATTTTCTCCGATAAAAATCGGAGTAAAGTATTCTGCGTGGCAAATTATTTTATGGAACAGAGGTCTATGGTTGTCGGGGCTTATATAGGGCTATTTTAATAAATGGTCTTCGCATATAGGACGGGGGCGGGCGTGTTTGGTATTAAGGGGTTCCAACCGGCCAAATGCCATTTGGCGCCCGGCCTGACGCAACGATCCGCCAGCATAAAGCTTTACAGTCGCGTTCCCGGAGGCTTTTTACGAAAACATGGAAGCCGTAGCCGACTTCACAATTGAGCAGACCCCGGCCGGCGGCGCCGTACGGCTGCGGGGCGATTGGACGTCCGCCGGGCTAGGGCGCGCAGGGGATCGCCTGGCGACAGCGCTTAAAGCCTTTACAGGCCCGTCGAAGGTTGTGTCGGCGGCGCCGGTCTTCGATCTGGCGGATTTGGGTCGGTTCGACACCGCCGGCGCCCTGTCCCTTAGCCTTGCGCTCACCCAGGCGGGCTTGGAGCGCGACGCGCCGGGCTTGGCGCAGCGTCCCGATGTCGAGCGGCTCATGGCGTTCGTCGGCCAGTCGCTCCAGGCTCAAGAGAAGACGGTCGCTGTCCAGCGAATCAATCCCGCCTACGCTGTGCTCGTGCGGCTAGGCGAGGCGGTCGCCCACATCGGGACTGAGATCTATCTGACCTTCATCTTCTATGGCCGACTGATGGCGACGCTGGGCCGATGCCTGGCCAACCCGCGGCGCTTGCGCTTGGCGCCCATCGTGTCCCTGATGGAGCGGGCGGGCCTGGATGCGCTGCCCATCGTCGCCGCCACCAACTTTTTCGTCGGCGCGACCCTTGGCTTCCTCGGCGACGACCTGCTGCAGCAGTTCGGCGCCCAGATCTATTCGGTCGAGCTGATCGGCATCGGCGTGCTGCGCGAGTTCGCCGTCCTGATTACGGCGGTGATCCTCGCCGGCCGCTCCGCTTCCAGCTTCGCCGCCGAGCTTGGCGCCATGAAAATGAACCAAGAAGTGGACGCCATGGAGGTGATGGGGGTCGATGCGTTCGACGCCCTGGTGCTGCCGCGCTTTATCGCCATGATGACCATGATGCCGCTTCTGACCTTCGTCGCCATGATCGCAGGCCTGTTGGGCGGGATGGCCGTCACCTGGGCGGTGGTCGGGCTGGCGCCGCCGTTTTTCCTCCAGCGTCTGGTGGACAATGTGGGCGTGAACCAGTTCTGGATCGGCATGGTGCAGGCCCCGGTGATGGCGGTGGTGATCGCCTCCATCGGCTGCCGCCAGGGGCTGGAGGTCGGGGGCGATGTCGAGCAACTGGGCCGCCGTGTGACGACCGCGGTGGTTCAGGCCATTTTCGCCATTATCATGATCGACGCGGCCTTCGCGCTGCTCTTTATGGAAATAGGTCAGTGATGGCCAAGGCCCCCCACGTCTTAGGCGACCGCGAGATCGGCGAACCGGTGGTGGAGGTGCGCGATCTGGTGACGCGCTTTGGAAGTCATGTCGTTCATGATGGCCTGAACCTGACCTTGCGCAAGGGCGAGGTGCTGGGCGTCGTGGGCGGGTCGGGGGCGGGCAAGTCGGTCCTCTTGAACACCATCATCGGCCTGCGCCGCCCAGACGCCGGCCAAGTCGAGGTGCTGGGCGTGGATCTGAACGCCGCCGCCAATGCGCAGCGCAAGGCGGTGGAGGCGCGCTGGGGCGTTCTGTTTCAGAGCGGCGCCCTATTTTCCTCGCTCAGCGTGCGCGAGAACGTCGCCGCCCCGCTTCGCGAGCATGCGCGCCTGTCGCCGCGCTTCGCCGACGAGGTGGCCGATCTCAAGATCGCCCTGACGGGCCTGCCGGCAGACGCGGGCGACCTGCGGCCAGCGGAGCTGTCGGGCGGTATGCGCAAGCGCGCCGGCCTAGCGCGCGCCATCGCTATGGATCCTGAGCTGCTGTTCCTCGATGAGCCGACGGCGGGGTTAGACCCGATTGGGGCGGAGGCGTTCGACGTTCTGGTGCGCAACCTGTCGCAAAACCTGGGCTTGACGATCTTCATGATCACCCATGACCTGGACAGCCTTTATGCAGTGTGCGACCGCGTCGCCGTGATCGCCGACAAGACAATTGTGGCCGCAGCGCCGATCCAGGAACTCGAACAGTCCGATCAGCCTTGGATCAAAGAGTATTTTCTAGGACCGCGCGGCAGAGCCGCGGCCGGCGCCGCCGGCCGTTCAATTGGGGGGGCGTAATGGAACGCAACGCGCATTACGCTCTGGTCGGGTTTGTGTCCTTGATCCTTTTCCTAGGATTGATCGTCTTCGTCGTTTGGCTGGCGAGGCTTCAGTTCAATAACCAGTACACGGCCTATGATGTCGATTTCAAAGGGCCGGTGCGCGGCCTGACCTCGGGCGGCGAGGTTTTCTTCAACGGCATCAAGGTCGGCGACGTGACCAAGCTGTCGCTGGACAAGCAGGACCCCAACCGCGTCGTCGCCCGCATCCGCACCACCGCCGATGCGCCGATCCGGGTCGACTCTACGGCGTCCCTGGAGCCCCAGGGCATCACCGGCGTCAGCTATCTCCAGATCACCGCCGGCACGGTCAGCAAGCCGTTGCTGAAGGATGTGACGCCGCCCAGTGTGATCCCCGTGATCCATAGCCAGGAAAGCGCGTTGGAGGGGCTGTTGCAGGGCGGCGGCGACGTCTTGACCCGCACCGTTCAGACGCTGGATCGTGTGAATAAGGTGCTGTCCGACGACAATATCGCCAATTTCAGCGCGACTCTGGCCAATCTGAAGGCCGACACAGCCCTCATCGCCAGCCAGCGCACCATGCTGGCCGATCTGGACACGACCATTAAGAGCATCCAGGACGCCTCAGACAAGATCGCCAAGCTGTCGGCGGACAGCGATCAGCTTGTCGCCGGCGACGGGCGTAAGGTGTTGGCCAATCTGAACGGGGCGGTCACCGATCTCCGCAGCACGACCGCTGAGGTCCGCGCTGTCGTTACAGGCCTGCAGGGCCCGACGACGGAGTTCGCCACCACCGGCCTACCCCAGCTCTCGCGCACCATCATCACGCTACAGACCACGGCTGAGGACCTCGACCGCGTCGTCAACGAGGTCGAGCGCAATCCCCGCTCGCTGCTGACCAAGCCGCCGGCGCGCGAACTTGAGGTGAAGCCATGAACGGGGACGCCAGCATGATCGGCAGGATGTCGGCGATGATCCGCCGTGGGGGGCTCTTGGCGGCTTTGAGCCTTGGGCTTTGCAGTTGCGTTTCGTTGTTCCCCAAGGCGACGCCGGTCCAACTCTACGAGTTCGGCCAGCGCCCACCGCCTTCATCCTCCCCAGATGGAGCCGCCCCAACCCAGGCCGGCGCGGTCGGCCTCGTTCTCGGCGCGATCACCATGCCCGCCCCCGCGGTCGGCGATCAGATACTGAGCCTCACCGGACAGCAAGCGGCCTACATCGCCGGCGCGCGATGGATCGTTCCTGCTGGATTGATGATGCAGGGCGACGCGGAGCGGGCGTTCGAGGCCAGAGGTCAGCGGGTCCAGCTTCTGCATCGTGGAGACATCGGCGGCGCGGCCGCCCTGCTGCGCCTGGATGTCGGAGACTTCTCAGCCCACTACGATACGCCGGGCGCCGCCCCGACAGTGGTCGTCAGCCTGCGCGCCAGTCTGACCCGCCCGGGTGGCGTTCTGATCGCGGAGCAGACCTTTACCGCGCGCCAACCGGCCGCCGATAACCGTATCGCCCCGATTGTAGCCGCCTATGACAAGGCGGTGACCGATGTGCTGGACCAGGTGGTCGCCTGGACCGACGCCAATGCGCCGGGGTCGCCAACCGCGCAGCCGCAGCCGCGATAATCGTCCTGTTGTCTTTCAAGCGGCGCTAGAGCCTTTCCGGATCAGATGGAATCATCTGATCCCGACAAAAAGGCTCTAAATCAAAAGTTTAGAGCGTGACGGGCGGCGGAACCGGTATCCACTGCCGCCTGTCACGCTCTAAGGCGTGAGGCCTGCGAAACGGGCGGCTGATCTGCACCGGCGGTGAGGCGGGCTACGGTTGAAAGCAACAGGTCAGGGTTGATCGGCTTGGTGAGAAAGGCGGCGGCGCCGGCCTCGATCCAGGCGTTCCGGCGGTCTTCAAAGGCGTCGGCCGTCAGGGCGACGACGGGGGTTAGGCGATTGGGGCCGGCGCCAGCTCGGATGCGCGCCGTAGCTTCCAGCCCGTTCATTACCGGCATCTGCATGTCCATGAGGATCAGATCGAATGGTCGTGTGGCGGCGACGCCAACGGCCTCAAGGCCGTCCTGCGCCTCCGTCAAGACATAACCCAGCGGCTCCAGGAAGAGGCCCACCAACTGACGATTGACCGCGTGATCTTCGACCAAGAGAATCTCAATAGGCCGTTCGCTTGGCGTCCTGTCCGCTTCGGCGCCGCCAGGAACTTGGTCGCAAAGCTCCGCTGCCCGAAGCGGAAGAGTGAGGCGGAAGGTCGAGCCGACGCCAAGCGTGGTTTCCGCGGTCAGGACGCCGCCCATGAGTTCGGCTAGCCGCCGGCTGATCGCCAGACCTAGGCCCGTGCCGCCGAACTTGTGCGCGACGCTGGCATGGGCCTGTTCAAATGACTGAAAGAGTCGCCCAACCGCGTCGTCGGTCATGCCCGGGCCGGTATCGGTCACCTCGAAACAGATCGCGGCGCGGGGGCCATCTGCATCCGGATCAAGGCTCGCGACCCGTTGGATCATCACCCTCACGCCGCCCTGCGTCGTGAATTTTACTGCGTTTGAGATCAGATTGAACAGAATTTGCGTGAGGCGGAGTTCGTCGATGCGAATCGCCTGAGGAAGATGCGGGTCGACCTCCACAGCTAGCGTCAGCATCCGCTCCGCCGCCTTGGGCGTCCAAAGTGTGATAAGCTTTTGTGCGGCGGCCGAAAGATCGACGCTTCCCTCATCCAGCATAATTTTACCGGCTTCAATCTTGGACATGTCCAGAACGTCATTGATGACGCTGAGCAGCACCTCGCTACCGTTCAGAAGGATCGCGACGCACTCCTGGCCCTCCTTTGGCAGGTGCATCCGGCCGAGCAGGTGGGCGGCGGAGGTCACAGCGTTGAGGGGCGTTCGAATTTCGTGGCTGACCGTAGCCAGGAACATGGATTTGGTCTGGTTCGCCGTTTCAGCCATTTTGCGCTGTTCCAGCGCTTCGGCTGTGGCGTTTCGCAATGATCGACTGGCGGCGCGCGCTTCGGCCACCAGTACATAGAGCGTCGTGAGGTAGAAGACCCAGCAGGCCGTGACCAACGCCGCGGCCTTGAGCGCTTCGTGCGCGTGAAGCGCATCGAACGCTGGCAGGCCGATGGCTATGGGAATAACAACCACAACGCAGGCTAATACCGTCATCGCTGATCGCTGCAATGTAATGCACATGTGTAGCAATGAGCCAGATAAAATGACGGCAGACACTACCTTAAATATCGGGCCAAAATTCCAATAGAATATGGCTGATGTGCAATAAAAAAATGAACTCATCGCCGCCCATGCAATGCTAATATAAATATACGGGCGTGGAATAATGGTGTATTTCACGGATAGGTAGCGATCAAATTTAGTTTCGAATGTCTGGATAAATAGGATGGCGGCGAACCAGATTGGCGGCCAGATACTGAAGTGTGGCCACGCGGTGAGTATCTGGCAGCCGAAAATCACCACGCCCATGCCAACCCGCACAGGATAATGTCTGATGCGGGAGAACAGAAGTTCCCGAAATCCATTGGGATCGTTTCGGTCTGCGCCAAACTCGGTCAGGCTGAAATCTAACAAAGTGGCCTGCCTCAGCTGTGCAACATATGGATTGCGATCAGACAATGGCTAAGCTTAACTCCTTTACGTACGGTATATTGTAGGCGAAATTCGCCGACTATCGGCCAGCAGTTGCGCGTCGGGCCGTCCCAAGGGCCGCGATAGCGTGGGGCTCAGACCGTGAGGCCGGTGTCGGAGCACAGGACAGTGTGTTTCCTCACTGTATGGGTGCGTGCTGGGACTTGCCCCGGCGTCCTCCCGTCTCTAAACCCGCCGCTTAGCCTACTATTCCTTGGCCATCTTCGCGCGTGGGGCCTATCCGCCCTGCGCCGCGTTCGGCCGCGCGCGAAAGACCCCGATGCCAAAGCGTACAGACATCCGCTCGATCCTGATCATTGGCGCCGGGCCGATTGTGATCGGACAGGCGTGCGAGTTCGATTATTCGGGAGTGCAAGCCTGTAAGGCGCTGCGGGCTGAGGGCTACCGGATCGTGCTGGTGAACTCCAACCCCGCCACCATCATGACCGATCCGGACGTGGCGGATGCGACCTATATCGAGCCGATCACGCCGCAGATGGTGGAGAAGATCATCGCCAAGGAGCGGCCAGACGCACTGCTCCCCACCATGGGCGGTCAGACGGCGCTGAATACGGCCTTGGCCCTGGAGCGTTCGGGCGCGCTGGCGAAGTACGGCGTGGAGATGATCGGCGCCAAGGCCGATGTGATCGATAAGGCGGAGGACCGGCAGAAATTCCGCGACGCCATGGATAAGTTGGGGCTGGAAAGCCCCAAGAGCCGCGTCGCCCATAGCCTCCCCGAAGCCTACGAGGGACTGGAGTTTGTCGGCCTACCCGCGATTGTGCGCCCAAGCTTCACCCTGGCCGGCACCGGCGGCGGCATCGCCTACAACATCGAAGAGTTCAAAGAGATCGTCGAGCGCGGCCTGGACGCCTCGCCCACCACCGAGGTGCTGATTGAGGAGAGCGTGCTCGGCTGGAAGGAGTACGAGATGGAGGTGGTTCGCGACCGGGCGGACAACTGCATCATCGTCTGCTCGATCGAGAACATCGATCCCATGGGCGTCCACACCGGCGACAGCATCACCGTCGCGCCCGCCCTGACCCTGACCGATAAGGAATATCAGCGCATGCGCACCGCCTCCATCGCGGTGCTGCGGGAGATCGGGGTGGAGACCGGCGGCTCCAACGTCCAGTTCGCGGTCAATCCAAAGGACGGCCGCATGGTCGTCATCGAGATGAACCCCCGCGTGTCGCGCTCCTCGGCGCTGGCGTCCAAGGCCACGGGGTTCCCCATCGCCAAGGTCGCCGCGCGTCTCGCGGTGGGCTATACGCTCGACGAGCTCTTGAACGACATCACGGGCGCGACGCCCGCCGCGTTCGAGCCGACCATCGACTATGTGGTCACCAAAATTCCCCGCTTCGCGTTTGAGAAGTATCCGGGCGCCGAGCCCTATCTGACCACCTCCATGAAGTCGGTCGGCGAGGTGATGGCCATCGGCCGGACCTTCAAGGAGAGCGTGCAAAAGGCGTTGCGGGGGCTGGAGACCGGCCTCTCCGGCTTCGATGAGATCGCCATTCCGGGCGCCGACGCCGAGGACGAGGCTAGCGCCAAGGCCGCTGTGGTGCGTGTGCTGGGTATGCCCACGCCGGATCGCCTGCGGGTGATCGCCCAAGCCTTCCGCCACGGCCTGTCGGTAGACGAGGTCAACGCCGCATGCGCCTATGAGCCCTGGTTCCTGCGCGAAATCGCCGAGATCGTGGCGGTGGAGGCGGATCTGCGGGCCCAGGGCCTGCCCACCGACGCGCCGCTGTTTCACCGCCTCAAGGCCATGGGCTTTTCCGACCTGCGTCTGGCCAAGCTGACCCAAGCCAAGGAGGCCGAGGTCCGGGCGAAGCGCCAGGCGCTGAGGGTCAGGCCTGTATTCAAGCGCGTCGATACCTGCGCCGCCGAGTTCGCCGCCAAGACCCCTTACATGTATTCCACCTATGAGACCGGTGCGCTGGCTCAGGCGTCGGAGTGCGAAAGCCGGCCCAGCGCGGCCAAGAAGGCCATCATCCTGGGCGGCGGTCCCAACCGGATCGGCCAGGGGATCGAGTTCGACTATTGTTGCTGCCACGCCGCTTTCGCCCTGGCCCAGGTCGGCGTCGAGTCGATCATGGTCAACTGCAACCCCGAGACGGTCTCGACCGATTACGACACCTCAGACCGTCTGTATTTCGAGCCCCTGACGGCGGAGGATGTGCTGGAGCTGATCCATGTGGAGCAGTCCAGCGGGACCCTTTTGGGCGTCATCGTCCAGTTCGGCGGCCAGACGCCCCTGAAGCTCGCCCATCCGCTGGAGGCGGCCGGCGTGCCGATCCTGGGCACGAGCCCCGACGCCATCGACCTGGCGGAAGATCGCGAGCGCTTCCAGCATCTGCTGCAAGACATCG
>Ga0209611_10006744_pt1 | contig 18651 bp, 19 predicted proteins | sample S1TSphgellanicum_3_FD_187693 | JGI IMG/M metagenome (GOLD analysis project Ga0209611, IMG submission 187693) | Host-associated microbial communities from peat moss isolated from Minnesota, USA - S1T2_Fc - Sphagnum magellanicum MG (SPAdes) (version 2) | ecosystem: Host-associated > Plants > Peat... | reverse complement strand
CCCGTGGAACAGGTAACTGGCAGATCGCATTGCCGCGACTGACGACCGATAGAGTTTGACTGTCTGACTACCATTTGAGATTTCTGTCCCAACACAGTGTATGACGGGATGTGAACCAACCTGCGTTTGCCGCGCGTTCCGTTATGCCAGGACCAGTCGCTTACTCAAGTAACTGTAGTTTAATATTCTAGGTACGGTCATAGACCGCGCTACATTTTTAATATGCCCGCCGACACCCTCACCGCCGCCGATTACGAGGCCGTTATTGGCCTGGAAGTTCACTGCCAACTCAAGACGAACACAAAGATGTTCTGCGGGTGCAAGAATGAGTTCGGCGGCGCGACCAACTCGCACACGTGCCCGGTTTGCCTCGGCCTGCCCGGCGTGTTGCCGGTGCCGAACGCGGAGGCGATCGTGAAGACGCTGCTGACGGGCGAGATGCTCGGCTGCCAGATCGCCACGCGCTGCAAGTTCGACCGGAAGAATTATTTCTACCCGGACATGCCGAAGAACTACCAGATTTCGCAGTACGACGAGCCGCTTTGCCAGGGCGGTGCGGTGACGCTCGACCTGCTCGCCTACCCGAAGGACGCGCAGAAGGACACGACCACGGTCGCGGACAAGCCGATCCGGCTCGTGCGCATTCACCTCGAGGAGGACGTGGCGAAGTCGTTCCACTTCGACGACGGCACCAGCGGCATCGACTTCAACCGCGCCGGCACGCCGCTGATGGAAATCGTCAGCGAGGCCGACATGGCGTCGCCGGAGGAGGCGTTCGCTTATCTCTCCGCGCTGAAGCAGATCCTCGTCTACGGCGGCGTGAGCGACGCGGACATGGAAAAGGGCCAGATGCGCTGCGACGTGAATATTTCCGTGCGGCCGAAGGGGCAGACGGAATTCGGTACGAAGTGCGAGCTGAAGAATCTCAACTCGATTTCCGGCGTGCGCCGCGCGCTGAAGTACGAGATCGCGCGGCAGATCGACGTGGTCACTTCCGGCGGCAAGATCGAGCAGCAGACGCGCCGCTGGGACGACGACAAGGGCGAGACGACACTGATGCGCATCAAGGAAAAGGCGCACGATTACCGCTACTTCCCCGATCCCGATATCCAGCCCGTGCGCACCGACGAGGGCCTCTACGACGAAGCGCAGAAGCGCATGCCCGAGCTGCCCAAGGCGAAGAAGGTGCGGCTGGTCGACACCTACGGCGTCAGCGCCTACCAGGCGGGCGTGCTCGCCGCCGACGCGCAGCTCGCGAACTATTTCGAGGAGGCCGCGAAGGCCAAGCCGCGGAACGGCGCGGCCATCGCCAACTTTTTGCTCAACGACTTTCTCGCCACGGCGACTGAAGGCGCGAGCGTGCCGCATGTCGTACCGGATTTCTTCGCCGAGCTGGCCGAGCTCTCCGGCAGCGGCCAAATCAACAGCAAGCAGGCCAAGGACGTCTTCTCGAAGATGATCGCCGAGAACAAATCGCCTGTCCTGCTGGTGAATGATCTGGGCCTCTCGCAAGTCAGCGACGTCGGCGCGCTGGAAGCCTTCGCCGACCAGGCCATCGCCGCCAATCCGAAGAGCGTCGCCGACTACAAGGCCGGCAAGCAAGCCGCCCTCAACGCGCTCAAGGGCCAGGTGATGAAGCTCAGCAAGGGCACGGCGAACCCGCAGCTCGTCGGCGAGATCATCGCAAAGAAGTTGAGTTCCTGATCCCGGCGGCTCGCCATGGATAAAATCGATCTGGCCGAGCTTTCCGGGTATCAGGAGGACATCGAGACGTTGCAGAAATTCCAGAGACCGTATTCGCTGCCCTCGCTCGGCGCGGTGGTCTTCGCCCTTTGCGGCTTTCTGCTCTTCATCTCGGAAATGCAGGCGAGCCATTTCCAGCGCGGCCAGCTGTCGGGAATCCTCGACACAGTCTGGATCGATTTTGCAGGCGCTTTCAAGGGCGTCGGGGCGCCCGGGGCGCTGATCTCCTGCCTGCCAGCGATCCTCTTTTTCGGCGGCCTCGCGGCTTTTGCCACAACGATGTTCGTCATGAGCCAGGCCACGCCGGTTTCGTGCGTCTCCGGGCAGCGGATGGAGAAATACTGGAACGCGACGCCCGATCGGCCCGGTGATCGCGAGATCGTCTACGTGGATCGCACGTCGCGAACCTACTTTCGTCGGGTTATCTCCAGCACTTCTGGCCCTCGAACGGCCATCGGCCCATGAAAACGCTCTTCCTGTTTCATCCCTATGTGAACAATGGGATGACGGATGCGCTGATGGCGGTGAGTGAGTCGGTTTATTGCCCGGCGAAGCGGAAGCAGACGAAGGCGCCGGGGACATCGCGGATGATGACGCGGGCGGAATTTGGCTCGCTGAAGCGGCGGATCTTGGCGCGGGAGTTTGACCTGATCATCGCGTATGCGTGTGAGGAGGGGCTGCGGCGGCCGTTTCGGAATCCGTTGCAGGATGTGGTCCATGCGACGAAGAAGGTGCTCTTCTACTTTCCGGCGTTTGCGCTCTATTTTTTGCTGCCGGCGATCAAGCAGTCGGGCACGAAGTTGCTGATTTACGATTACGATGACACGACGGTGATTCCGCCGATGCGCTGGCCGTATCTGGACGCATGCCACCTTTATTTCAAGGTCCATCCGGCGATCAACCTGCACAAATCGTTCCTTTTCCAGACGCGGCGCGATGGCAACTTGTGGAACGTGCTGCGCAATGAGCGCTACAATACTTGGCTGAAGAAAATCCGGCCGGTTTCGTATGGCACGGCGTACAAGGAGAGCTTCGACGCGAGCCTTGCGCCGGAGAAGAAGCACGATGTGTTTTTTTCCGGCGGCACGCACTACTCGCCGGTGCGGCAGGATGGCGTGCGCGTTCTGGAGAAGATGCGGGAGGAGGGGCTGCGCGTTTGCCTGCCGGAGAAGGTGCCGCACGCGGAATTCCTGCGGCTGTGCTCGGAGTCGTGGCTGGTGCTTTCGCCGGAGGGGGCGGAGTGGCAGAGCGCGCGGCACTATGAGTCGCTGCTGATGAAGTCGGTGCCGCTGATCAATTACCCCAATGTGCGGCTGCACGAGCCGCTGCGCGATGGCGAGCATGTTTTCTATTATCCGCCGGAGGGGGATTTGCTCGCGGGCACGATCCGGCGTGCGTTGGCGGATAAGCCGCGGTTGCAGCAGATGGCGGAGGCCGGGCGTGCGTTTGTCCTGCAGCACCATGTTCACGAGCGCATTGTGGAGTACATGATCGCGGAAGCGGGGCGCGCTTAGACTGCTGCTGGCATCCCTCCGGGATGCCACTCGTTTTTGGGATTTTTTCCGGTGGTGACGCTCGAAGACTCGCTCTACCACCGGCTACAGATCCGTTATCCCTTCGGGATAAAGACCGGAGTTTCGCGCTTTGGCCGTAGGTTGACTCATTTGGCGGGCAGTTCGTCGGAATGGGACGGATGGGACCGATGGGACTTATGGGACGTGATCTGAGCATCGATCCACGCGGAATTTTCCGCTCTGTAATTGCCTGATTATATGATTCCGCTTGGAGTGGGTACGGCAATTTTGATTTACTAACCCATGCGCTTTTCCGCGACACGACTAGATAGCCTCCTGGCGGCGTTCTCCAGGTCGAAAATTCTCGTCATCGGCGACCTGATGCTCGACGAGTTTCTCTGGGGCAAGGTGACGCGCATTTCGCCGGAGGCGCCGGTGCCGGTCGTCGAGGTGCAGCGGCGCGCGGCGTATCCGGGCGGCGCGGCCAATGTGGCGCGCAATCTGGCCAGCCTTGGCGCGCAGACTTCGCTGGCCGGCGTGATTGGTGATGATGATGCGGGACGGCAACTGGTGGACATCCTGGGGGCTGAAAAAATTGGCACCGATAGCGTGCGCGCAACCGCTTCGCGTCCGACGACGCACAAGACGCGCGTCTGCGCGATCACGCGCCAGTTGCACGACCATCTCGACATCGAGGACCAGCAGCAGATCGTGCGCGTGGACAACGAATCGCGCGAACCGCTGGACACCGCAAGCAAGGCGTGGCTCTTCGACCGGCTGCGCGCGGACATCGCCACGCACGACGCGATCATTCTCGAGGATTACGCCAAGGGCCTGATCGACCAGGAGCTAGTGACTCTGGTCATCTCCGAGGCGAAAAAGCGCGGCAAGATCGTGGCCATCGACCCGAACCCGAACAACCCGTTCGACTGGTCCGGCGCGACGGTACTGAAACCGAATCGCAAGGAGGCGTTCCAGTCGGTCGGCATGCCTTTTTCCACCGGCGAGGATGCGATTCTTAAGGCCGGCACGGTGCTGCAAAAGCGCCACGCCGTGCGCGACGTGCTCATCACCCTCGGCGAGGCCGGCATGCTGCTGCTCGAGGAGGGGCATAAGCCCTATCACACGCCCACGCGCGCGCAGGACGTCTTCGACGTCTCCGGCGCGGGCGACACGGCCATCGCCGCGTTCACGCTCGCGCTAGCCGCGGGCGCGAACGGCATCGAGGCGGCGGAAATTGCGAATCACGCCGCCGGGGTGGTCGTGGCGAAGCTCGGCACGGCGACGCTCAACGTTCAGGAATTGCGCGAGATGTTCGTGAAGACGGAGGGGCTGTCATGAAGCGCGCCGTTTTCCTCGACCGCGATGACACGCTGATGGTGAACGTGCCGTACCTGGGCGATCCCTCGCTGGTGGAGATTTTTCCCGAGGCGGCGGAAGCGCTTTTCACCCTGCGCAGGGCGGACTATCTGCTGTTCGTGGTCAGCAACCAGTCCGGCGTTGGCCGCGGGCTGATTACGCGCGAGCAGGTCCATGCCGTGAACACGGAGATGCAGCGGCAGCTCAAGGGCGATCATATCCACGCTTTCTATCACTCGTTCGCCACGCCGGAAGATCCCTGGGCGAACGACCGCAAGCCGTCGCCGGAACTGCTCGAGCAGGCGGCGCAGGCGCATGACGTCGACCTCGCCGCCTCGTTCTTTATCGGCGACCGGCTCTCGGACATCGAGTGCGGCATCAACGCCGGCTGCCGCACCATCCTGCTGACGCACGACAAGTCGAGCCGCCGCGATGGCGGCGATCCCGAGAACGTGATCGCGCGCCAGAAGGCGCATTACATCACGAATACGCTGACCGATGCAGCGAACTGGATCGTAAGCGTTTCGCACATTTATCCGGTCCCGAAGACCCACGAGTTGTTATGAATTCAGTCGCTTGGCAAATTCTTCCCTGGTTGCTCTGGGCAGCCCTCGGCATCGCGTGGAATAGCGCCCAGAACACTCGGAAGCTCTTCTACTCGCGTCTCTTGATCGAAGAACCTGAGACATGGTCAAATCTGGTGATATCGGATCGCCCAGAACGCGAAAATTCTCAGAGGGTCGGCGAATTTCTTAGCAAATGCGACTACAAGGAGTTGCATAATCCCGAAATCGTCCGCTTGGGCAATAAGGCTAGGACTTGGCACATCTGCTTCTCTTTCGTTTGCTCGGCCCTCTTCACCTATTATCTAGCAACCTTTCTCTCACGCTTCGTTCCCGCATGAAATCCGTCATCGTCATCCCCGCGCGCTACGGCTCCACGCGCTTTCCGGGCAAGAGCCTCGCGCGGCTGCAGGGCCGGCCCATGATCCAGTGGGTGTGGGAGGCCGCGAGCCGCAGCCGGCTGAGCGATACGGTGATCGTGGCGACGGACGATGACCGCATCGCCGACGTGGCCGCGAAATTTGGCGCGGATGTGGTGATGACGAAGAAGTCGCACCGCTCCGGCACGGACCGCATCGCGGAGGTGGCCGACAAGGTTTCGGCGCAGCTCTACGTCAACGTGCAGGGCGACGAGCCGCTGCTCTCGCCCGGCGCGGTGGATGATTTGATCCGCGGCATGGCGGAGAGCCCGCGCATTCCCATCGGCACGCTGGCCCATCGCATCGAGAAGCAGGCTGAGTGGCAAAGCCCGGAGGTGGTGAAGGTGGTGTGCAACCGGCACAACGAGGCGATGTATTTCTCGCGCTCGCCGCTGCCGTTCATGCGCGCGTGGGACCCGAAGGCGAAGCTGTTGCGGCACGTCGGCATTTACGCCTACCGCGCCAACGCCCTGGCCACCTTCGTCGCGCTCAAACCGAGTGCGCTCGAGCAGGCGGAGAGCCTGGAGCAATTGCGCGCGCTGGAGTACGGCATGACCATTCAAGTCATCGAAACCAAATATCGTTGCTTCGGCGTCGATACGCCCGCAGATTTGGCAAGGGTCGAAGGCGAGATGCGCCGGCAGACGAAGGCGCGTCCGCACGTGAAGCGAAGGAAACGTAAAAAATGAAATATATCTTTGTGACGGGTGGCGTGGTGAGTTCGCTGGGCAAGGGCCTGACGGCGGCCGCGCTGGGCACGCTGCTGGAGCATCGCGGGCTCAAGGTCGTGCTGCAAAAGTTCGACCCGTACCTGAACGTCGATCCCGGCACGATGAGCCCTTACCAGCACGGCGAAGTTTACGTGCTGGAGGACGGCGCGGAGACCGACCTCGATCTCGGCCACTACGAGCGTTTCACCTCGGGCAAGCTCACGCGCAAAAACAATCTCACGACCGGCCAAATTTACGAGGCGGTGCTGTCCAAGGAGCGCCGCGGCGATTACCTCGGCAAGACGGTGCAGGTCATCCCGCACGTCACGGACGAAATCAAGCAGCGCATCCGGCAAGTGGGGCAATTCCAGGACTGCGACGTGGTTATCACCGAGATCGGTGGCACCACGGGCGACATCGAGGGCCTGCCGTTTCTCGAGGCTATCCGCCAATTCGCGCTCGAGGTCGGACAGGACAACGCTCTCTTCCTGCACGTCACGCTGGTGCCGTTCATCAAGGCCGCGGGCGAGTTGAAGACCAAGCCGACGCAGCAGAGCGTGGCCAAGCTGCGCGAGATCGGCATCCAGCCGCACGTCCTGATTTGCCGCTGCGAGCACCCGATCGACCGCGAAGTGCGCGGAAAGCTTTCCATGTTCTGCAACGTCACCCCCGAGGCGGTGATCGAAGAAAAGGACGTCGCCCACACCATTTACGAAGTGCCGCTGATGCTCCAGCGCGAAAAGCTCGATGAGCTGGCCGTGCGCCACTTCAAGCTCGACCTGCCGCCGGCGGACATGAGCGCGTGGCGCTCGTTCGTGGACCGGATCATCACGCCGAAGCACAAGGTGAAGATCGGCGTCGTCGGCAAGTACATGGAGAACAAGGACGCCTACAAGAGCATCTATGAAGCGCTCACGCACGCCGGCGCGGCCAACGATACCGGCGTCACGCTGGTCACGGTCGATGCGGAGGAGATCGAGGAGCACGGCGCGGCCAAGTTCCTCAGCGGTCTCGACGGCATTCTCGTGCCGGGCGGTTTCGGCGTTCGTGGCGTAGAGGGAAAAATCCTCGCGGCGCGTTATGCGCGCACGCAGAAGATTCCGTACCTCGGCCTTTGTCTCGGATTGCAGATTGCTGTCGTTGATTTCGCGCGCGACGTGCTCGGCCTTTCCAAGGCGCATAGCACGGAGTTCAACAGCGAGTCGCCCGATCCGGTCATCTCGATGATGGACGAGCAGAAGAACGTGGTGAAGATGGGTGGCACGATGCGCCTCGGCGCCTCGGTCTGCCACCTCGTGCCCGGCACGAAGATCCAGCAGGCTTACGGCGAGGAGCGCGCGACCGAGCGGCACCGCCATCGCTACGAGTTCAACAACGATTACCGCGAGAAGATGCAGAAGCACGGCCTCGTCATCTCGGGCTACACGCCCGACGGCAAGCTTGTGGAGTTGATCGAGCTCGCCGACCATCCCTGGTTCGCCGCCTGCCAGTTCCACCCCGAATTCCAGAGCAAGCCGAACAAGCCGCACCCGCTTTTCAGCGGCTTCGTCAAGGCCGCCGTGGCCAACCGGGAGAAGTGATCAAGTTGACAGACCATAAAAGTGGCCTCAAAGTTAGACCATGAAGCTGGTCACCGTTTCGCAGGCCAAAAGCCGGTTAAGCTCCTATATCAAGTCGGCGGAAGCCGGCGAGGACGTTGTCATCATGCGCGGATCGAAGCCGGCCGTGATTCTTCGCCCGATTACTGAGAATGAACTGCAGTCAGTGCCGGAAATCCCAGTTTCCGCCATCGCCGGCATCAAGGCAGAAGTCGAGCGGGATCGCAAGGCCGGCAAGCTGATCAAATTGGGCAACACCGCGCAGGGAGCTGTTGCCAAGCTCCGCAAGCTTGACCGCAAGCGCAAGTAGATGGCCCGTCCCATTTACGTGGCCAGCCGATTCCCCCGCACGTGGAAAGGGATGTCGGCTGCGCAGAAGGAGCGCGTCATCGATATCCTCATCGCGTTACCGGAGCTCTTGAAAAATCCGCACGCGCACAGCGGATTTGGATTCCGCCGCCTTCAGGGGTCTCACTTCTACGAGGCCAGGCTCGATTTGCGCTGGAGACTTGTGATGCGGATCGATTCCAAGGAAATTATTCTCTTTGATGTCCTCAATCATGATCAAGTGCGGAGGCTTGGCCGCTAGGTTTCTGCTTGGACTCGTCGCGAGCCTTGCCGGGCTGAGCCCTTTGCGGGCCGACGATGCAGACGCGCCGAACGGCGACGTTAGTTTCACCTTCACACACGGAAACAGCGCGGTCATTCCCTGCAAGTTCATTCTGAACAGCCTGCTGATCCAGGTTCCGACGCCGGACAAAAAGTTCGTCTATCTGCTCTTCGACACGGGCGCCAACGCACCGATGATCAGCCGGGAATTCGCGGAGAAAATGCGCATCCGCAGCGGCGGCGAAGTGCCTGCGATGGGCATCGGCCAGGATGTCACCGTCAGCGGCGTCTCGGGCGGCATCGATTTTTCCCTAGGCGGACTCACCTTCCACGGCGCGCACTGGATCATTCTGCCGAGTTCCACCCTCGAGGCCACCTATGGGCTCCCGGTCGTCGGCGTGCTCGGCATGGACCTGCTGAAAGACCTCGTCGTCCGGATCGATTTTCCGGCGGAGACGATTGAGTTTCTCCGGCGCAGCGCCTTTCAATCGCCCGCCGGCGCGGCCGATCTGCCGCTTACGCCGAGCGACGAGGGTTACCTGGTCGAGGCCACGGTGCGATCGGTCGCCACGTCAGCCACGGGCCACTTCCTCATCGATACCGGCAACAACGGCACGCTCGAGCTGAGCCGCCGCTTCCAGGATCGTCATCCCGAATTGAGTTTCCGCACCTTCGCCCGCAACGGCGCGACCGGCGTGGGCGGAACGCTGCTCACCAGCGAGGCGATTTGCCCTGCCCTTAGCCTCGGCAGTTTCAGCCTGCGCGACTCGCTGGTCGATCTCGACCAAACCGCGCAGGGCGTGGAGGCCGACATCGACGGCATAATCGGCAACGAAATCTGGCGCCGGTTCAATCTGGTCTTCGATCTGCCGGACAACGAACTCTACCTGCAAAAGAACACGCATTTCGCCGAGCCCTTCAGTTATGTAACCGCCGGCATGAACGTGCTGGCCTCCGGCAGCCGTTATGAAATGCTGACCGTCCACGAGGTCCTGCCCGGCAGCGCCAGCCAGCGGGCGGGATTTCAGAAGGGCGACGTGCTTGTCGCGCTGGAGGAACTGGGCTCCGCACCGTTGACCATGGCGAACGTGTATCCGCTGCTGCACCGCGCGGGCATTTGTCACTTCACGGTGCAGCGAGACGCGGAGAAATTGCCGCTAACTTTGGAGCTGAAGAATCCGGTCAGGTAACCGTGGCCGTCCTCGGGAAGTCCACACTCTTACGAGCACGGCCACGAGGCTTGAAGCAAATGCGGGTCGCAATCGTCTTACTTTGCCGGTACAGTCACCCTTTCCGTGAAAAAGATCGCCGCTGATTCGAACAAGCCGTTTTTCCTGATCGCCGGGCCGTGCGTGCTGGAGTCGCATGCCCTGGCCGCCTCGATTGCGAAAGAACTCGTCGACCTGACGGCCGAGCTGGGCATACCGTTCATCTTCAAGGCCTCGTTCGACAAGGCCAATCGCACCAGTGGCAAATCGTTTCGCGGGCCCGGCCTGGCGCAGGGACTCAAAATCCTCGGCGCGATCAAAAAGAAATTCGGCTGCCCGGTGCTGACGGATGTTCATGACGCGGCGCAGGTGAAGACGGCCGCGAAGATCATCGACATCCTGCAAATCCCCGCGTTCCTTTGCCGGCAGACCGACCTGCTCGTCGCGGCGGCGAAAAGTGGCCGCACCGTGAACGTGAAGAAGGGCCAGTTCCTCGCGCCGGAGGACGTGAACAACATCGCCGCGAAGCTGCGCAGCGCGGGCGCGAAGGACTATTTCATCACCGAGCGCGGCACGACGTTCGGCTACCACAATCTCGTCGTCGACATGCGCGGGCTGGCCATCATGCGGCACGCCGGGCACCGCGTCGTCTTCGATGCCACGCATTCCGTGCAGCGCCCCGGCGGCCAGGGCACGAGCACGGGCGGCGATCGCACCATGGCGCCGGTGCTGGCGCGCGCGGCGGTGGCCGCGGGCATTGACGGCCTTTTTCTCGAGACGCATCCCCGTCCCGACGAGTCGCCCTCCGACGGCCCGAACATGATTCCACTTGCGCAGGTGGAGGGCCTGCTGCGAAATTTGAAAGCTATCCATGAGGCGGCCCTTTCTTAGCTGGGGACTCGGCGCGTGCGTCCTGCTCGCGGGCGTCGCCTTGGCCCAAAATGCCGGCACCGGCGCAAACACCATGCGCTTGCCGGTCGGCCAGACCTTCAAGGAATTCACTTTCCCGGTCTACGGTCCCGACGGCGGGTTGCGCTACTCCTTCTTCGCCACGGAGGCGACGGGTGTGACGATCAACCGCGCCGAGGCGGACAACCTGCGAATCGAAGTCTACGAAAACGGAGCGAAGACCACCACGATCACCTCACCCAAGGCCGACCTCTACGTCGCCGAGCAAAAGATGCGCACGAAGAACACCGTGCAGATTGTGCGCGCTGACATGGAGGCGACCTCACAGGATTGCGATTTCGACGTGAAGGCGAAGAATTTTTTCCTGCGCACCAACGTGAAAGTCCTGCTCAAGCATTTCGACGTTGGCGGGGGCTCGCCGGGCACACCGAAAAAGACGGCTGCCGCTCCGGGGCTGCTACCGGGAATCCCGCCTGCCGCCACGACGCACCACAAGGGCTCCCCCATGCCGACGGACGATTCGATTCTGCCCTCACCGGGCGCGTACTCCGACACCAACGCCGTGCCCCTGCCCCCCGACAGCACCACCCGATGAAACCACTCGCTTCCATTCTCTTCACTGTCTTGCTGCTGGCAGGCGCACCGATTTGGGCCCAGATGCAGGATGACACGGGGTCGGATATGCAGCCGCCGGTCGGCAGCACGCTCATCATGTCGGACGAGCTGCATTCCGACCAGACGACTCACACATCGGATTTCATCGGCAAGGTGATTGTGGTCGGCCAGAATTTCCACATGACCTGCCAGGAGATGAAGGTCTACTTCACCACCGACAACAAGGTCTCGAAGATCGTCGCGACCGGCGACGTTGTCATCACGCAGCCGAACCGCGTCACGCACTGCGGCCACGCCGAGTACACGCAGGAAAACGACACGTTCGTCCTGACCGAGGAGCCGGTAATTTACGACGGCAAGACCAAAGTCCAGGGCACGCGCATCACCATCAACCGCCAGACGCAGCAGATGCAGACTGACCAGGGCCGCACCACGGTGACGATCCAGAATTCCGACATGAACCAGGCGACGACCACGCCGAGCAACGCCGGCGGCGGCAACCTTCCCAACAAGTGAACCCGAAACACCGGCTGCCCAAGCCCAAGGCCCCCAAGAAGACGTCCCGCATCGATGTGGGGAACGAGTACACCGGCGCGGAAATCGACAACGGCGCCGCGGTCGAGGCCAGCGGCCCGCTGCCGAAGGACATCCGGGATTCGAAAGTCACTTCGTCGAAGCCATCGGAAACGAAGGACGAGAAAACGACAGATCTTTTTGAGCCCAAGCCTGGCGATCCATTCCCGGCCAGGGAGGAGGGCGAGCGTAAGCCCGAGGTCAAAGTGACCGACGAGGACACCACTGCGAAACCCTCCGGCGACAGCTCCTATCTCATTGAAACGCGCGGCCTGGTGAAGCAGTACGGCGGCCGGCGCGTGGTCAACGGCGTGGACATCTTCGTGCGTCCCGGCGAAGTCGTCGGCCTGCTCGGCAAGAACGGCGCGGGCAAGACGACGACGTTCTACATGATCGTCGGCCTCGTCACGCCGAATGAGGGCCATGTCTTCATGGGCGAAGAGGACGTCACGCACATGCCGATGTACCGCCGCGCCCGGCGCGGCATCGGCTACCTGCCGCAGGAGGAATCGATTTTCCGCAAGCTCAACGTCGAGGACAACCTCCTCGCCATCCTCGAGACGCTGCCGATGACCGAGGAGGAACGCGACGCCCGCTGCGACGAATTGCTCAAGGACTTCGGCCTCGAGCACGTGCGCGAGAACATCGCCATCACGCTCTCCGGCGGTGAAAAGCGCCGCGTCACCATCGCGCGCGCGCTCGTCACCCAGCCGCAGTTGCTGCTGCTCGACGAACCGTTCAGCGGCGTCGATCCGATGGCGGTGCACGACATCCAGGAAATCATTCTCTCGCTAAAGAAAAAGGGCCTCGGCGTGCTCATCACCGACCACAACGTGCGCGAGACGCTCTCCGTCGTGGACCGCGCTTACATCATCGACGAGGGCCGCGTCCTTTCCGAAGGCACGCGCGAATTCCTGCTCAACGACCCGATCGCCCGCGAGATTTACCTTGGGCACCGGTTCTCGATGTAGGGCTTAGCTCTCGACCAACGCGGGCTCGAGGCGCTGCTTGCCGGGAAGTTTGTCCGTGGCCACCGACTCGGCGTAAATCGGGCCGAACCAGGTGTCGACTAGGCACAGGCCAAAGACCGCGCCGAAGGGAATCGTGTAGAAGAACGCGGTGGTTATCGAGTTGACCCCGACGATGAACGCGGCGGCGATCAGGTAGTCGGGGCAGCCCTTGGCGAAGAGCCGGAAGTTTTCCTTGTAGTTGAGCGCGCAACTCAGCACCGATGCGCCGTCGAGCCAGCGGCAGCAGGCGATGCCGCAAAAGGGAATGACGAAGAGCATGATCGGCGGCACTGCCATGGTCAGGAGATCGTCCGGCAATCCGAGCACTCGCATGAAAAGGAGGTAGATAAGGCCCATCCAGATCGCGGCGGGCAGCATCAGCGTGAAGACCGCCAGCACGAGCTTGACCGAGCCCTCATAGGCGAAGCGCGGCAGGACGCTCCATTCCCAATCCGGCAACTGCATGCCGCGGCCGGTGCGCGCGCGGCGCAGGACTTCATACGTGAAGCCGAGCGGAAACCAGAACGAGCAAACATTGAAGCCGAGAATCCATGGGAAAACCTGCTTCACCCATTCAGGTCCCGCGCCCGAGAAGTAGGTGGGCGCCAGCGCGACGAGGAACGGATTGATCAGCAGAAAACCGCCCAGGAGAACTTTCGCCAGCCAATGCGGGTCGGACAGAATCTGGCGAAAACCATTCTTCTGATCGCTGAAACGGGTCGCGGGCGTGGAGTTCATGAGGCCGACCCATGAAAATCGCGAAATCGCGGCGGGTATTCAAGGCAAAGATTCCTAGCCCGGTGAATGGGAAAGGCGTGAGTCGCCGGCGAGGTCGCACGCGGCCCGGGCCGTATCTGCTTGCTTAGGGCATCCCAATCCTGCTTTTGTTACTTTCACATCGAAGTGGTTATGATTTTTCTCACATCTCTATATGGAGGAAAATTCAGGAACGTTTTTGCGGGCATTGGCGGGCTGATTTTTCTCTCGATGCTGGTCCTGCGCGCCCAGCCGGAGACGAACTCGGAAATCCCCGAGCCCGGCGCCATCGCGCAGAAGGCCGGCACGAACGCCGCGGCGGTCGACGCCTCCACCAACGCAGCTCCCACAGGCGCACCCGCGCCCGTGAGCGATACCTCCGCGCCGATGCCCCCGGCCGCATCGCTCACCGAGGCGCCCGCGCCCGACACGATCCGCAAGCAGCCGCCGGTGTGGAACGTGGCCGGGTCCGTGCTTGGCGCGGTGATGGCGCTCGGCTCGCTCGCCGGTTTCATTCTCTACTACTGCGGCCTGACGCGCGCGAAGAACAGCGGCCACACGGCCACGCTGCTGCTCATTGGCGCGCTGGTCGGCGTGCTCGGTTTCTGGATCGGCGGCTTCGCGCTGCAGAGCGGCGGCATCGGCGATTCGCACGCGGCGTTGATGCAGCCGCCGGACCGCGCGACGGCCAGCGCGCTCGACTACGAGATCGGCTTTCATCACTGGGGCATCATGGGCAGCTCCGGCTTTTTCCTCGCCAGTGATGACGAGGCGCGCAATAGCATCGCCGCGCTCTTCCTCGCGCAGGCGGCGATGGTCCTCATCGTGATCGCGGCGGCGCTCGGCGCGGGCCTCGAGCGCGCGAAGGTGCTCTCGATGGTCTTTTGCGCCTACCTCATCGGCTTCCTTATCTATCCGCTCTTCGCGAATTGGGCGTGGGGCGGCGGCTGGCTGGCGCAACTCGGCCGCGAGCTGCATCTCGGCAACGGCTTCGTCGATCCCGGCGGCGCCGGCGTGGTGCACGAGACGGCGGGCGTCCTCGCGCTCGTGCTGGCCGTCATTCTGGGCCCGCGTCACGGCCGCTTCGGGCGCAACCAACCCGCGCTCGCCATCCCGGGCCACAACGTGCCGTACCTCGTCCTCGGCACAGTGGTCCTGCTCGGCTCGTGGATGGCGGCCAACGGTTTCATCTTCGGCAGCCTGCCGGTCGATCCCACGCTGCCCGCGCCGCCCTCGTGCGCGGGACTGGCCGTGATCAACACGCTGCTTGCCGCGATCGGCGGCATGGTCGCCTCGTTCATCCAGGCCGTGGCCCAGAAAAAGAAGCCGGAGCCCGCGCGCCTCTGCCGCGGGCTGCTCGGCGGCGCGGTCTCCGCCTGCGGGTGCGCGGGCCTCGTCGATCCGTGGGCGGCGTTTCTCACCGGCTGCCTCGCGGGCCTGGTGGTTCAATTCGCGGTCGAGCAGATGGAACGGCATCACGTGGACGATCCCGTCGGCGCCGCGGCCGTTCACGGCGCGGCGGGCGCGTGGGGCGTGATCGCGACGGGCCTCTTCGCCAACGGCTCCGGCGGCTTCGGGCTCAACGGCGTGCCGCAGTCCGTTCGCGGCCTCTTCTTCGGCGGCGGCATTCACCAGCTCGGCGCGCAACTGGCCGGGGCGGTCACCGGCTTCGCGCTCGTCTGCCTGCTCGGCTATCTCGGCTTCAGCCTCGTGCAAAAGATCCTCGGCAACCGCGCCACGCTCGACGAGGAAATGGGCGGCCTCGACCTGCCCGAGACCGGCGCCCTCGGCTACCAGGGCGATGTCGAGCCGGAGGAGTAGCGTCCGCCTATTTCGCCTGCGCAGCCTATACTTTTAGGAGAAGTAGAATCTGCTGTCTCTTTAGCGATGGCGCGGCGGACTCCGTCGAATTGACCTGCCGGGCGCGTATCCCTATGCTCGGCCAGCCAGTCCAATGAGCACTTTACCGAAGACCATCGAGGTTCCGCGCGAGACTTTTCGCGAGCAGGCCAACCTCCCGCTCACCGAGCGCATCAAGGAGACGATCAACCGCGCGCAGCAGCACCTCTTCAGCCTGCAGAAGCCGGAGGGCTACTGGGTCGGCGAGCTTTACGTCGACAGCACGCTGGTCTCCGACGTGGTCGCGTTCATGCACTGGACGGGCGAGGTCGACTTCGACAAGCAGTCGCGCTGCGTGAAAAACCTGCTCGACCGGCAGATGCCCGACGGCGGCTGGAACACCTACTACAAGGGCCCGAGCGAGCTCAACGCCACGCTCAAGGCCTACTTCGCGCTCAAGCTGGCCGGCTATCAGCCCGACGACGAGCGCCTGAAGCGGGCCCACTCCACCATCGTGCGGCTCGGCGGCATCCCCAAGGCCAACACCTACACCAAGCTCTTCCTCGCCATGTTCGGCCAGTATCCGTGGAAGCACCTGCCCATCATCCCGCCGGAAATCATCCTGCTGCCGACCTGGCTCTATTTTAACATCTACGAGATGTCCTCGTGGAGCCGCGGGATGGTCGTGCCGCTCTCGATCATCAACCACTTCAAGCCGACGCGCAATTTGCCGCCGGAAAAGCAGCTCCACGAGCTTTTCCCCTACGGCACGGAGCACTCGAATCTCGGCCTGCCCTTCGACAAGAAACTTTTCACCTGGAAGAATTTCTTCCTCGGCTGGAACTCGGTGCTGAAGTTCCTCGACACGCTGCCCTACAAGCCGTTCCGCAACGCGGCGCTGAAAAAGGCCGAGGCGTGGATCCTCGAGCGCATCGGCAATGGCTGCGACGGCCTCGGCGCGATCTTCCCCAGCATGATGTACACGATCATGGTGCTGAAGACCCTCGGCTACGGCGAGGACAACCCCATCCTGCGCAAGGCGGAACAGGATTTCCTCGGCCTCGAGGTGCACGACCCGAAGACCGACGAGTTCCGCATGCAGCCCTGCCTCTCGCCCATCTGGGACTGCGCTATCACCACCTTCGCGCTCGCGGAATCGGGTATCCCGAAGGACGATCCGCGCCTGCAGAAGGCCGGCGCGTGGATCCTTTCCAAGGAAGTGACGGATATTCGCGGCGACTGGAAGTACAAGAACCCGACGCCGCACACCAGCGGCTGGGCCTTCGAGTTCAACAACAAGTTCTACCCCGACGTCGACGATACCTTTAAGGTATTGCTCGCGCTCGGCTCCATCACCATGCCGGACGAGGCGGAGAAGAAGAAAGTGATGCAGCGCGCGCTCGACTGGGCGGTCAGCTTCCAGTGCAAGAACGGCGGGTTCGCCGCCTTCGACAAGGACGTGACCAAGCGGTGGCTGCAGGACGTGCCCTTCGCCGACCACAACGCCATCCTCGACCCGCCGTGCAGCGACATCACCTCGCGCGCGCTGGAGGTCTTCGGCCGCATGGGCTACACGCCGAAGGAGCCGTTCGTGCGCCGCGCCATCAAGTTCGTGCGCGAGACGCAGCTCGAGGACGGATCGTGGGAAGGCCGCTGGGGCGTGAACTACATCTACGGCACATGGCTCGTGCTGCGCGGCCTGCGCGCCATCGGCGAGGACATGAACCAGGACTGGATCCTGCGCGGCCTCCACTGGCTCGAGTCGTGCCAAAACGCCGACGGCGGCTGGGGCGAAACCTGCGCGACCTATGAAAATCCCAAGCTGAAGGGCCAGGGCGAGAGCACGCCGTCGCAGACCGCCTGGGCGCTCATGGGCATCATCGCGGCGAGCGATCACGTCCGCCCGAGCATGGCCTATGGCGTCGAGTACCTCAACCGCACGCAAAACGCCGACGGCTCGTGGACGGAGGACCACATCACCGGCACCGGCTTCCCCAAGGTTTTCTATTTGAAGTACGACATGTACCGGAACAACTGGCCGCTGCTGGCGCTGGCGGATTTCCGCGCGCTCGCGGCCAAGGACCTGCGCTACGCCTCGAAGGACCGCTGATGATCTGCTTCGCCTTTCCCCTCGCCCACGAGGCGGAATCGCTCCTGAAGCTTCTCCAGCAGAAAGACCGGTTCACCATCGACGGCGTGGAGTGCGCGGTCGGCAATCTCGGCCGGCGGCCCAACGTCCTCATCGCCCGCATCGGCATGGGCGAGGCCCAGGCGGCGGACAACACCGCGACGCTCTTCCAGCACTTCCAGCTCAAATGCCTCATCCTCGGCGGCTACGGCGGCGCGCTGGTGCAGCCGCTGAAGGTTGGGCAGGTGCTGGTCTCGTCCAACTTCACCAGCGAGGCCGTGCTCGGCTTTCTGCGCATGTTTTCCGGCTTCGACTTCGCGCAGTTCTGCACGATCGATGAGATCGTGGGCACGCCGGCCGGACGCGATGAAATCGCCCGCGCGACCGAGGCGCAGGTGGCCGACATGGAAACGGAGACGGTGGCCAGCGTGGTCAGCAAGTACCAGATTCCCTTCCTCGCCGTGCGTGCCATCAGCGACGCCTACGACCACGTCCTGCCGATGGGCGCGCTGGCCGCCGGCTTCAACGCGAGCCTGAACAAACCGACGCCGGTCCGTTTTCTCAAATACATCGCGACGCATCCCGCCGAGATCGGCCCGATGAGCAAATTCATCAGCAACCTTGGACTCGCGCGCAAAAACCTCACGCGCTTCCTGCAGACCTTGAACAACGAGTTGCCGGCGGGGTGGTGATAACGTCGCCGCTTTCGAAGCGCGCAGGGTCGGACAACGCTGAAAGCGTTGCATCCTTCAGCCCAGGGTTGGCGCACCCGCGCCTAACCTGGGTAAGGCCAAAAAGTAGGCCAACCCTGAAGGAGACCTCTGCAAAAGTCAGGTTTGGTGATCCCGACGGGATCATAGCCAAGTAGCCGGTGGTTGAGCGAGTCCGCGAGCGACACCACCGGAAAACGTCAAAAAAGGGCCGCACCCTGGAAGAGACCTCTGCAAAAGTCATCATGCAGACGGTCCCGAAGGGACCACGGAAATGAGCCGGTGGCGTAAGCCACCGGAATGCGCAGCAGAAAGTGACGAGCCCCGGATGGGGCGATTGAAAATTCATGAGGTAAACCGCGTCTTTCAATCGCCCCTTTCGGGGCTC
>Ga0209611_10006741_pt1 | contig 18660 bp, 10 predicted proteins | sample S1TSphgellanicum_3_FD_187693 | JGI IMG/M metagenome (GOLD analysis project Ga0209611, IMG submission 187693) | Host-associated microbial communities from peat moss isolated from Minnesota, USA - S1T2_Fc - Sphagnum magellanicum MG (SPAdes) (version 2) | ecosystem: Host-associated > Plants > Peat... | reverse complement strand
AACAACAACATTGTCTAAGTCCAAAAGTGGAATACAATCCAATTATTATACACTACTAGAAATTTTGTCTTTTGCAACTTGTCTTATGCAACTAAAAAATCTCACATGCAACTATTTTGGAATTGCATGCAACATGTGCAGTTGCATGCGACATTTTTTAGTTGCATAAAACAAGTTGCAAAAGACAAAATTTCTAGTAGTGATATAACCTATACACATATGTACCACCTATGATCGTGACCCAAAGAACATGCAAAATTTAAACAAGTTTCATATCTTCCTTTCTTTACATAGAGGATGGCTTGTGCGTGAACATGAAACCTAAGCTCGGAGCTTTGAGCTTGGAACTTAAAGTTTAATGTGATTTTAATTTACCTACATGGACGAATATGTCCATAGATGAATGATTTCACATGAATGAATTTTATTTATGATTTGGATTAAATAAATAAATCATTGGATGAAATTCATCCATGATTGGAATATAAATAAATAAAAATTTATTTCCATCCTCATTTGTTGTCCAAATATTGATATTTCAACTTGAATGGCATTTAATAATGATGGATAAATAATGAAGTTATAATATTAGGGGGGGAATAATGGTGGGCCCAAAATGATGTTTAAAATTTTGTTTAAAAAATTATTTTCATGAACAATGTTAAGTAATTCAAGAAATATTATCATGGAATGAATGTCAAATTCCCTCCCCCCCCCGGCCCAATTGTTGTCAACAACATTATATATTTATTTTCATGGAAAAATGGGGTGCCTTGAAAACGAATAATTATTAAAAAAACCCCATTGTCATCAATGATAATAGATTGTTTGAAAAAAAATTATTAAGATGCCTAGAACTGTATTTCAATTTATATAAAAATCCATTATTACTAATGACATTACATATTTTTTAAATATTTAAAACATTCAAAACTAATTGTTGTCAACAACATTGGTTAAATTTGAAAAATGTCATGGCGCCCTTGACAAAGAATGAAAAAAAACCCCCATTGTTGCTAATGATAATTATATGTAGGTTTGAAAGAAATTGTGGCACCTTTAGAGGAGGGGGAGGAAAAAACCCAATTTTGTTGACAACACTAAATTAGTTTCCCTGAAAAATAAAATAAAATAAATAAAACATAACTTTTTTAAAAATTAATTTAAAAACAAAAATGACCATGGGGTGGATGTTAGCATAGTAATGGTAACATAGTTAAAACATTTTTAAAATAATGACATTTAAAACCATAGCCATGAATTAATACATCTATAATGGAATTTACATTATATTTTTCAACAAATGTCATATCATATATAATTAGATTGTGTTTCATGAACTTCTACTTTATTAAAATTATGGAGAAAAAATTATCCATAAAAATTTAATGATAAAATAAAACGTTCATTTATAGTTTTGATGGAAGTTTTATTTATTAAAAACATGTACTAAATGTAATTAATTTTTTTATCCATACATTAGATGAATGAAAAAAATCATTCATCCATAATGAAAATGAATGCTTACATTTAGCCCCATGTTTGCTTCTAGGTTTATTAGTACAACATTCATTTTGCGGTTCAATTCTTGGGTTTTACTTGCATGTGTATAGAGGAAAAAACATTTTATCATCCCAGGTTCCAACTTTAAGATCTAGGCTCATGAAGTAGCTTGCCTCTCTTTACATACTAGGGAGTTTTTGCATTATTCACTTATACTTGAAGGGGTTCCTCATTGTGGTTTGGATATTGCAATTTAATTCTTCCTTGGAATACCTTACTTAACATGGTAGAATGGATTTAAATTTGGTATAAAATCCCCATGGAATTTTTTTTTTTAGATTTTCAAAAACAACTTCAAAACCCACATTCACATATATATATTATCCTAAAGGTGAACATTTAAGCCCATTTCAATTTGACACGACTAAAAAATTATGTTACATGTCATCAAGTTATGTGTATCATTTATGTTATTCCCAAAAGCCCTTTGAAACTTCAAAAACCAACATGAATGATGAAGTAATTATGTGGGAGAAACCTTTTCAAAATAGGTCAAAGATTGAAAATGTCATATTCTTTCACTTCCTTTTGTATTTTAATCTTCTTGTTAGGAGATGTGGATACTTCCACTTCAAGCTTCTAACCATCAAATTACATTTCCAACCATTTAGAAAAATAACCATGGGTTTTCTTGGTTGGTCTTCCACTATCAACACACATGTGAATGGACTTTGCAGATAACATATTAACTTCCATCGCATCCTCCCATTATTACAAAATGTGTGTGTAATTCATTAGTCCCCATTCACTATACTAGTGAATTCACTAGTTAATTTCCAACTAGTCCCCATTTAACAAGACTAATGAATTCACTCAAAATCTAATGAAATCACTTGATGTTCAAGGACACCTTTTGTTATATTATTTTCCCTTGTCAGCCTTAGATCCTCTTTTCTTCCCATCACCTTCGATTCTACAATTGTTAATTAATAGCCCATTTGCTATAGCAATAGTCAAAGATGGATTGATTCCCTACAACATGTACATTTATAAAATGTTGCATCAAATGTTAGGTGCATTAATCAAATATGTATGTAAGTACAAGTTGTGAAAACAAACTTTAAAGTGTGTTTACTTCAACATTGTTCACATGGTTGTGTTGCGGATGGCAACATTTGCCATGGGGTTCATTCATTTGAATGTTCATCCATGACTTATAATGAATTTGTAACTAATTCTTAATTTAATGTCAGTTCACTTTTCGTTAGTTTATAATTAAGTTGTAATTCATTTTTAGTTCACTCTTGGTTCATTTTTAATTCACTTTTAATTCACTTCAAATTAACTTTTAGTTAAATGCCATTTAAGTCTGAGTTAACTCTCAATTAAGTCTAAGTAAACTCTTAATTAAGTCATAGTTAAGCCCCAGTTAAATCATAGTTAAGTCTCAGTTAAGTCCTAGTTAAGTCATAGTTAAGTCTTGGTTAAGTCCCAGTTAAATCATAGTTAAGTACTAGTTAAGTACTAGTTAAGTCCCAGTTAAGTCTTAATCAACTTTGAGTTGAATCCCAATTAATTTTCACTTAAGTTTTAGTTAACTCATAGTTGACTCTCAGTTAGGAAGGTTCTTAAAAATTTTCTTTACTTGATGCAAACATAAAAGCCTCCTTGGAAGCATCCTTCAGTTAGGTCCCCAAAGGGGTATAAATAGAAGTAGGACCCCTCATTTCCTTTAGATTTTTCAACATTAGTTTTAGACACAATTTTGCACCATAACCTTGTTATGATCTTTTTATGTTCATGTTTGCATATGTTGACATAATAAATATCCATTTTCATGTTTGTTTTGCACATCTCATTTTCTTGTTTTTAATTATTGCGTTCTTGTTTTTCAATTGCATAATCTTGTCTTGTTCCTTGTTTGAAAGTTAAACTTAGGCCTTTTCTTTAGCCTTTGTTCTTGTGGATTTTTGTGTCTTCGACGAATTGACATTTGAATGGTTATGCCCTATATGTGACTATTTTGCTACAACTATGATCTTTGCACCTTTGTGTTGTGTAGGTGGATTATGTTTAGACCTATTAATGCACTTGAATTTTTTTGTTTCACTTCTAATAAGCTCAACTCCTTTGTTTGACGCACTTAGGTGTTTGATTTCCTTTCGCAAAGTAAATTATCATTATGAAAAATTGCGTCCGTTGAAACCACATTACCCTATAACTAAAATTAAAAAAACAACGCATATATAACTATTTTGCAACAATCTTTTGGGTGTTACAACTAGTGTGCAATTATCCCTCTAGAAATATAATGTATTAATAAATAAATTGCCATGTTAGAAAATTAGTTAATTGTATTATAATTATAAGTGAATTGAAAATGGGTCTTGTATACACATCATACATATAAATGTAATCAACTATGTTCGACTTTTTAGGAGTTGCATTATAATTGCATGTGGCAACTACTTTAAAACTATTATAAATGTGTCATTAAAGTAACAACTTTAGGTACAATGTACATACATGCAATCATGCCACGTGTTCACATTTCCACCACCCATTATGGAATACATTTGTAATTAATTTTTTATTATGATTCCCATTGATACAATTAGCCTAGTCAATAATCCACCATTATTAAAGTACTACTATTCAACTATGTTATGACCATAATACAACTACTTATAACTTAATAAAAATACATATTCATTAGTTATTTATATTTTCATCATATGTGTTTCATTTTGAATGATTTAAAATGTTATGGGAATGCTACCTCAAGGTTTGAAAATCATCTTTGAAATGTAAAAGAAAGGGAATGATGAAAAAATAACAAGAAAAATAAAATTTCCAACTTACGAAACTTTTTTTTTCTTTGGACCCCTCTTACTTTCAAACTTCATAACTTTCTTATTTCTTATTCATTTAAAATGATTTAAAGTGTTATAAGAGCGCCACTTGAGGTTTTACAAATCACCTTGGAACTTTAATAGCAATAGAACAACATACAAGGACCTGTTTTAGGTGTTTGGGAATTGGCCTTTGTAACATTTAGTGGTTTTTGACCCCTTCTCTTTTGGGGGGCCATAACTTTCTCAGTTTTATTCTATTTTTTTATGATTTTTAGTGCCCCATAAGTGCTAATAAGAAGGGTTCAATTTTTGTTTAAACACCAAAAATAATGGAACCCTCCCTTGGATGTGGCTTGCCTGGAATGCTTACATGTTATAGTTGCAACTTAATTTGTATCTAAGGAATAATTAAAAGATTTAACCCATATGTTTTGTCTTTGAATCCCATGTTACAAACTATATAGAAAAGGCTTGTTATTTCATATTCTAACATTAAAATACAAATGCCATTTTGGGATGAGCTCAAAAAAATTTATTTAAATTTCATGGCTATTTTTAAAATTTTCTACCTACCTATGTAGGTAGGTCATAAGTAAATACGTTGGTATGGAAGTTTTAAGACCTACCTACCTACCTATGGTTATGTACCTAGCTACTAAAATAAATATTTATATTCATATTTAAATTCCAAAATATAATTAATATGCCATGTGGAAAAAAAGTTATTATGTCATGTGTCACAATTTTGGACCATCATTAACAATAATAATGAATGATGGAAATCAATATTTCGAAAAAATAAATTTTATGTCAAAAAAACTTCATGGTGTCACATGTCAGATTATAATAAATGGATGACAATCAATGACATCATCATGACATCATGGGCGCAATTATAATGGATTTGTATAGTAGTTGAAAATGAATTGTTTTGATAGAGTTACAATGTGTTGCACAATATATATGATGAATTGCAACTCTATAGTTCATGTAACTTGTCCATTAACACTCGTGGCATATAAATACAATGAGTTACAAATGTCCTCTACAACTCAAAAATTGAGTTGCAAGGCTAGTTGCAAAACACCCCTTTTTCTCATAGTATATGTAGTCATAGAAAGCATAAGGTTTTGAGCTCTTGGACAAAATTCTCAATGTGGTCAATGTGTTTATTCATATGAAAACATGACTTGGGTTCATATGAGTTTATTTTCTCTAAAACCACCTTAAATGGCCCTTCATAAACATTTTCCCTTAACTAACTTCCTACACATCAAGGCACATTAATGTGATTAGATAATAATAATTCTCCTTATTTATTATAACATAATTTAAAAGTTGGAAATTCACCACTACATTGAAATAGCAAAAACCCCACCCACCTTTAGTTTATTTGACTTACCTTCCACAATACCTTTTTGTAAGGGCGGGTGTTCTACCAAGGTTTTCCTCCTTTGTAATCACAAGAGATTCAAATTAGTTTTGATGGTTCTAATACATACATTGTAAAAACCTAATCCATATTATAAAAACCATTACCAATGACGTTCAAATGTCATCTTCAACATGTTATGAACAAGATAGATTTTGGTGACAAAATTTAATTGCCTTCAATTAAATTGCCTCCTCCATTTTGAAGGGGTCACAACTCAACACCTTCATGTTCTCCCAATGTGCAACAAGTTTTAGTGTAATCTCTTCTATATTATATTTGAGCATTCAAATTGTGCCTTTTGTTCTTCATGTATGTTTTTAGGTATATTTTGAAAACCTTGTATGACAAAGGATATATAATCAACATATTCCCAACATTTTGCCAATCTATCCCATATTGCAATGACAATTATAAATAGATATTTATCCATTTGTATAATGTTTGGATCCAATCCATGAAAATATGTTCTAAGGTAAAACTCCCGCATATGCCTCCTTGTGCCAATGGATTTCCCCTTTGCATCACATTATGTGCCCAATAAAAAATCTGCCCATTCAACTTTCATTCAAAAGCTTTAAATCTTGTTGTTGTCTCAATCTTTTGTCGATGAACTTGGAATTGATATGCACGAACTATTGAAGATTCACCCTAGTAGTCAAGCCATAAAATTTTCATCTTTAACAATAGTTGTTACTACACATGGGGTTACAATAGCTAATGCATGACTAGTTCTTGCATTGAATTAGGTTAACAAACTTTGTAAGGCAAGTCAATTTTAGAAGGCTTCAAATTGACTTCCTAGCTAGCATATTTGACTTAACTAACCACCCAAACCACCAAGTCCAACTACCTACCCTAGTCATCCTTGCTTCAAACTTGATAATTGTTGTTTAAATGTTTGCTTCCCTAATGTAAGTAACAAAACATTGATAAAATTGGATTAAGCAATAGATCCAAAGGCCAAATTAGTAGGTTGTAGATGTGTAATAGGTAGAAAACTAGCTACTAAATTTGTCCCATCAACATCATCATCAAATTCAACCGAAGCATCATTTTTGTCTAAAGAAGAATCATCTAAGTCAAGGCCCAAATTAACAACCATTTTCATTGTTTATCTAGTATTTTTCTTGGCGGTTAATGTTTTTCTTGCCCTTTTTGTCCATCGCATTACATGAACCTACACACTCCACATAAAATGTTAGAATTCAATGTTAGTGGTATTCCTTTGGGGTTGCCAGCAAGAATGTGGTCCATGAGTTCAATAACTGGTTGAACTTTTAACATTTTGTGTCATACAATGGGGAGGCTTCATGTTACATGTAATTTTTTTCCCCAACAATGTTGAAATTTATGCATATTTCGCCTAACATGCGTTTTATTAATCTTATTTCACATGCTTGCATAAGTTTTCAATTGAAAAGCTCATGCACTAGTAGAAAAGAACCTTTTTTTAATTAATTTTTGCGACTAATTTTTAGTTTCAAGTGACAATTATAATTCAAATCCATCTATTCACATTGGACAAGTCACATAAGAAAATAATTGTAGGCGACATGGATTGTGGATGCAAAAAAATTCAAAGAAATATGATTTCATCCTTTAACTTATGGTATACATATTGTTAGTTGTGACCTACCATGCAACTAATTTGGTCACTTTAACAACAAATGATGTGTTGCCACAAGACAACATATTTTAATATTCAAAATTATTTTAATTTCATCTTGAAAAAATTCACATCATCCACTTTGTATGGTTTTAGTATATTACACATGGCAAAATAAAATTTTGTCATGTGGCAAACTAATTGTGTCCATTTATTTTTAATGTTAATTATTTGGTGCCACACGGCACATAAATTATGTCCATTTATCTTTTGAATGCCAACTATTTGGTGAAGTGTGGCATGTTTAAACCCTATTTAATATTTAGTATGTTTGGTTAATTAATTAATTTTGGATTGTTTAATTTAAGGTCAATAGGATGTCAACATGTAGATAATTAAGGAAGGTCTATGCTTAAGGAGGTAAGTAAGTAGGCTTAAACAAATCAATTAAATTTAAAATAATCCTATTTTATTTTGGGTTATAACCTTTAAGGTTGAGCTTCTTTCATTAGCTCATCCCTTGAATGACACTTGTATTTTGAAGACTTCTAATGAATTTATTTATATAATATACATGAAAACAATGGAAGGCAAAGGATATGGGTTCAACATTTTAGTTACAAATGTCACCAACCTAGTCGCAATTTATTTGTAACTACTTCTTGTACCCATGTTATATCAACCTAGTTTACCTATAAATTATTATATCAATTATTATAAATAATAAAATTTCATAGGTATTAATAAAATAAAAATATAATTAATTATTTAAGGTGGTATTAATAATATAAATAATAAATTTAGTAGCTATGGTATTCTTTTCATAATAAGATTAATAAAAATATTTATTAAATTATTATTGTGGGTATTGGCTTTCTAATTTGTCATTATAATTATTTTTATGATCTCACTTGTTATATATAATTATTATTAAATATAATTATAATAATTTTAGTAGACATAATATAAATTCATTAATAATAAATGTAATAATGCCAATTTTAAGATTTAAATATAAAATTTCAAAATTCAAATATACCCGTAAGTCACCCTATAATACTTCTAGGGGTGTGACCAACTTGGTGATTATTATGACTAATGGGACATATTAGCCTTTTCATGGATGGAAATAGTTTTAAAAACTATTCAACCCATGGGATGAAATTTTCAATAATCACAACATAGTTGCAAAAATGACCAAAATAGTTGAAATTTGATCTTTTAGTTGGAAACACTTCTAAAGTCAATTGCAAACACTTACAAGTCGCATATAGTCACAAATGGAATGGTTACATTTTGGTTAAATTTTAATAGTGGTGGACATGTTGACTTGTAATTTGTTAGAAATAGTTCACAAAATTTGGTTGTAAAAAAGGTTCCTACTTGTACACTACCACTTTTGATGACTATGTGCAATTTTTTAAACAAAACTCCTAGTATAAGGAGTACTTGAGGGGTGGTAAATCCAAAAAATGAATGGCATCACAAACTTACCATGATTAGGTTCATACAAATTTTGTGCGAAAACCATTTTCATAAGTTCATACAAAAATTGTATGAATTTTGTGTTTTTATAATGTGAACAATATTTGTATGTATACAATATCTTAAACATTCAAATATATGAGACATTTTTTTTAATGACATATGTGAATGTTCTTGTTTAATACACAAAAAATGCATAGTTTTATGCAAAATTACATCACGATAGTTGCACGGATTTAGTTAAAATCTAAATTGTACATATTTCACATCAAGACATCACAAGTAGAAAAGACACATCATTTATATAAAAGTTATGTTGATGGGTGGTTCATCCACTATGGACTTGATAACCATGCTTCAAACTTTCCTACAAAATGTGGTATAGGTATCTTGACAATTGGACCAATTTGTTTTATGCTAAACAAATGTAGTTGATATATGAGAAGTTGGTGCAAGCGAAAAGTAATTTTTTTGAAGACATGGCAACATTTTCCCATTGATGGGATCGGCAATTAGAAAGCCATAGTTGGCTAGATTAATTGACCTACACCTTCTACATGCAAAGCTTATGGATGTGGAGAACGTCGCATGGATTGCACAACTAATTTGCTACTTTCAACACCCATTCAAAACAAAAATGGTGATGATGAATAACATGTTGTATGCATTAGTTAATAAATGTTTATTGGGTTACCATGTGTTGTTATAGGATCAAACCCATTTACTTGATTGACTTTTGATGGATGGCTTTAGCACGATAGGAAACCTTTCTTTTATGTTTGACCACCCCACGTGTGCATCTTAGGTCCATGTTACTCTTGTTATGAAATTTGATTGGCTCTACTAATTATGCCAATTTAAAGTTCTACTATTCCAACACCAATGTTAATGATTATTTGGTGGAAGTATAAACTAAAGGTGCAAGCCATGCATTTCCACCTAACAATGTAGTAGTTCATACAATAGGGTTCTCCATTGTACCCCATAAACTCATAAACCCTAGTCAATTCTCTAAGTAGTTAATCACATTATTGGGTTAACTAGTCATCATTTAACAAGGTTTTTGTAATTGGTACATCTAGTCATTTGTGTTGGTAATAATCTAATACGTCTTAAATCTTCTAGATGTTACACAACATAGTGGTTTTTATTACCAATTATTTCCTTTAGAACATTAATTATTTGTTTTTGGGAAAACCTCAAATTTTATGTCTATTGGATGGTATGCACACAAAATGGTTGTGAAATCCCATTGCGTCCAAAAAAATGCAAGGGATGTAATTGTTTGAAAGCCTAGGATTTCCTTAAAGATTAGATGGATTCTTATATTTTTATGCATGAGGTCAAAGTAAACTCATGGTAGCTTGTAATTACCAATTTTGAAGAATCGGTTGTGTTTCTTTCTTGAAATTGGAAACAAAGTTGTCTAGACTAGAATATCCTCTAATCCAATTTGCCATCTTTGGTTATAGATAGCATAGGCCACATGGCATGGACTGTTGTTGGGATGTGCATGGTGTTTGACGAGTTGTTGATCAAATTTGGATATTACATGTGGTGTGTGGCAATGGGATTGGGAAATATTGTTACTTGGTGTGTTAGCCAATGGTGCAAATTAAGATGCAATTTTTTGTTGTGTTGTTTCAGCAAGTTTTGTTGTTCACCCATCCACAAAATTTGCAAGCCTAGAAAGAAATGGAGTTTGTTGCATGTTGAAGACAATGTGACTGGCCTATGGAAAGTGTAGGAAAAGGCAATGGAGCACCTTAGTGTGGTTGCAACTTACTACTAAAATAGTTTCCTAGAATTGGTGGAATTAACTAGAGTTTCTTAAACCTATGTTGTTACATGGTTGTGGGTAGTTATATTCTTAGACCATTATTCATTGCAAATTCAAAGACCATGTGGAATTTTTCAACAAGCTATTAAGTGATTCATTGAATGACATGGGTTGTTACAATATTTGTGTTTATAATTATTCATCAAGTGTTTATGATCTACCCTAAATCTATCTAGGAAAGGCAATTGAAAAACATGACTTTGGTAGGACATTTGCATATAAACAACTTGGGTACCACTTGTAAAAGGATATACTAGTGGCAACATGCTTGAACACATACAATGGTAGGTGAAAGACCGGTTGAAGCAAACAATTTTTTGTTTACATCAAAAGCACTAAACCTAAATCCACATACCAACACTAATAAGATGTGTTTGGAATGAATTGGAAGTTTGCATCCAATTCATGTAGTCATTATTATGACCATTTTGTAGATTCTAAAACAATTTATTACAACAATAAACAAAGTGGAAGACCATACCCTTAAGCACCATGTGGAACTAGGTTTAGAAGCCTTAGGCTTATTCAAATTTATGGACATATGTACAATTTAGGGCCTATTTGTGTGCTTAATTTTGGTATAAGTGCATTGGAAGTTTTCAAGTTGTCCCATAAACCCAATTAAATGTAAATTCTAAATACAATGAAATCCAAGTGGCCACCTCACCATAGTTGTACCATCTTGGTTGCATGTGCAACTATGGGTATATACAAGTTGTATGTGCAAAGCTTAATATTGTAGAAATCATCCATTTGTTTAGATGAAAGTGACTTTAATCACAACATAGTTGCAAAGATAATTAACATTTGTTCAAAAGTTAGTTGCAATTGCATGAAACACCATGGATAGTTGCATGTGACATATAATTGCATCTAGTTGCAAATATAATGGTTGTAAAACCCATTATTTCGTTTATTGCCGGTCATACTAGAAGCAAAATTGTTTTCTCACTCACAATGGTGGGGAAATGTGTGAAAGCCCTTACAATTGTGGTGTTTGGTGGATTGAACAATGTCGCCCCAAGTTGATGACTAAATGTTTTGCTTCAAAAAATAACATCGAACACTACTACAAGGTGAAAATCACACCAATGAAAGAAACTATTGGCATTCATGTTCTATGTTATGATGGTTGGCTAGATCAAGCTTCAAAGGTGGTGTTCATGAGTCTCACAAATTTTGGTAACAATTGTTGCAACAACTTGAACCATTGTGTGGAAGGTTTGGGAAGGAAGCAAATGGATGATAGGCCCCTTGTGCTTATAGTATGGCTTGCCCAAGAAGGCACAAATCTCACTCAAGATGAGGTAATAACACTGGAAGAAGTTGATTTTGTGTCAAATTGTAAACAACTTAAATGTCCTCCTCACAATCTTTTTGGCGATGAAAATTTTATCCATTTACACCAACCATTGGATGTAGATTCTTGGGTCAAAACCTCGCAACACTTAAAATATCCAACACCATGGAACATTCAAGCTTTTGAAGGAAAATCCAAATAGGTGGGAGATCATTCACAATTTGACAACAATTGTTTTACCACCCATGTAGGTCCTTTTCCAAGGTATGAACCCATCTACAACATTACCTCCAACACACCCAATAGCATTAAACAATATGAAATGGTAATTGGAAATTTCACCAACATAAACTTGCATGGAATTCATCACAATGATGGCAAGTTCATTGGGTGGGCAAAGGAAGTGGGTGCATTGTAGACACATATATTACATTTTGCAACATGTTATGTGTGGTGGGTAGACAAAGGAATTCATTCATCATCTAATTTATAGTTTGAATGAAATTCGATGCTTATCAAGTCATGTGAAGCAAATTTTTTCTTGTCATGTCTAGGGAATGAAACAAATCCTTAAATGGAAAAATTGTTTTACTTTTAGCAAATGGACATTATAAATTTTTTTCACATTTTTTTATGTTCTATTGTTTGGCTTTGCTCATGAATGTGAAGTGCAAAACAATCCATTTGACTTATATTGTTTAATTTTTAAATATAATATATCCAACCCTAAACTATGGAATGAATGATTACAATCGACCTTTCATCCATTTTCAAGCTTTGTCCATGTTCAAAAAGTTGCCATGTGGCAAAATATATCTGAAAAATTATGTGTGTATATACATATATAATGTGACAATGGATATTCTACAAATATTCTTCTAGGTTCACGTGCTTGCTACTCATGTTCACTTGTTCACAAGCTAGCATCATTGCTTTTTTTATTGTTTTGATGAGTTTTTGTAGTTTTTTCATTTTTTTACTTCCTTTTCTCCCCCCCCTTTTTTTTTCTTTTATAAGGTTCCTATTTTTAAGCAATGAATGGTTAATTTTTTTCATTATTTCCAATAATTTTATGAGAGAAATTAAATTTGTTGGTTAAACTTTAAGTTTGATCTTCTTGATCATTATTGGAAACTAATGAGATCGATAGGGATGCTATGGTAAATGGTTAACAGTTAACACTAGGCATAGTATTCTTGAAGATTTTATGACATGGACATTTAAACTTTTAATTCATTATCAAAATTTGGTTTTCTTTGGCTTGTTTTTTGTTTTTGGGGTTGGGTTCCCTCTTTTTCATTTTTGTTGAGATGTTTCGAAAAAAAAAATTCAAAGAAAATTTCCAAGTAGATTTGGAAGGCATCTTATATTTATGAATATGCCTTTTAGATCTAAAAATATACATCTTACACCTATTATTTAAGAATGGGACAAATTTTACACCTACTTCTAAGGCATAAGAATCTTTGCCCTCTTATGCTTCATGATTTACAAATGTTCATGTTCATGATAAGTTCACCTCATGCTAATCTTACACCTACTATTTAGAAATGGGACAAATTTAACACCCACTTCCAAGGCATAAGAACCCTTGCCCTCCTATGCCTCATGATTTACAAATGTCTATGTTCATGATAAATTCACTTCATGATTTACATTGAAGTAATAGGTGGGGACATTCCCAAAATGCAAGGTTGAACTCAATTACCACTTCGTCTTATGCCCCTTGTTTTGAAAATATTGCCATTTACATAAGGATGTGCCTTACATTCCAATATCTACAACATTGATTACCAATTTATTTTTCAATTTAATAAGTATAATAATTGATTTATATTTACATGAAAATCCTTTAAGGTGTACCACACAAGACGAAAAGGGCCTAGTCATTTTTTATGTCCTTTTTAACCCTATATTTTGATCTTCATAAAAAAATAATGAGTCAAAAATTATCAAATATTTCAAAAGGACTATATTTTAGACCATTATAATTTTGGATTCCATCATAATCATCCATAAATGTGGTTTTAAGGACTAGGTAAAATAGACAAAAAAAGGGTGACATTGTGATAAGATTTTGGTACACCTTAAAGAATTTGGACCCATCTTAAGTGTCAAAAAAACTTTTCAAATATTATATGGGAGACAACAAAAATTGAATATCCAAGTTCATTACACCTACACTTGTTAAAGGGAATATTTTTTAAAAAAACCAATGAAACTTTTTAAAATGATGCCAAAGGAAGGAAGTGGACCCATTTAATACATAACCAACTTTTTCATTTGCAATATTTTACAAGCATAAATGTGTTGTGGTTTCATGGGAGGTTTTTTTGACACACACGTGTTGGTCAATGAGAACTACATTTGCACACATCCTCCTGTTTATGAGCACAATTCCAAGTTTCACCCTCCCACATTTTATTTTTTTACAAATTCACCTAGACCTAAACTCCATCCGATCATTATCCACCGTCATTTTCAATAAATGTAAATTCAAATCTAGGATTCCCTTTAACACTGATATGCATGGCCATTTCCTTCCCATACCCCAAAAGGGAAAACCTTTTTGGTAGATGTGGATTAAATTCCTGCATAATTATTCCACATTTATTATAACAACAAATTTGCATTACAATATTCACACACTCACAATTTCTGCTTTGATCTTAAACACACTTATGTTTACAATTCATTACAACATCATATTCATGGTTATTTCAAATAACCAAAATTTGTACTTCAAAATACAATGTAGAAAACCAAAATAATAATAATAATTCATCTCATGATATTTTTGATACTACAAATAATTCACTCAACAATATGAGTATGGAAATTATTCCAAAAGTTTGTACTCCCCTTGTTTATTAAAAACATTAATCAAAATACAATAAAAATTTCCATGTTCTATTGAAATGTAATCAAACAACAAGATTAAATATGTGGTATACAAAAAACATAACTTGTAGTTTTGCTACAAAGTACCTACATCTATCTCTCTACTTCAAAACTATGTGTCTAAGAATGAATTTCATTTCCCCATAACTCCCACCTTTGGGCAATCCTCAAATCACTATTAACGTGTATCAAAACTAAACAAGAATTCAATATTTAAACCTCCAATGTCAAATGATCAATCCCTATCCGTAATGCCTTGTACATCCAAAAACAATGTAATCTACCTACTCCCTTAACACCTTTCCCTCTCCCCCCACCCGCCCCCTTTACCCAATCCCCCTTGTAGTGACCTTAGATTTACACTACAACAATTGACATAATGCCCACCCTAACAAGGGGTAGTAGTCTTTTGGTGAACAGGCTCTTATTTATGAATGTCAATTAGTGCATTTGTCTTCTTTTTTTTCAAATAAGGTTACATGAAATGCATTTTATTTCTTCATTATTAAATTTTTTTGATTGTTGCTAAAGAATTCAATCTAAATGATGTTTAACACATAGGATAGAAGAAACCAAAGTCCAAAGCAAAATGTAATTAATCTAATTCTCAAATAAACATAATATTTGAAGAGAAGTTTCAATGCATGGAAGATAATTAACAACTAACACCGCATAATGTTGGATCTAGTCCAATAATCTCATGTAGAAAAGGATCAACATGAATCCACAAAAAATGAAAATATGGAGGCCAAAATAAGTGACCATGCTATTTCAATTGTGGGTGTGTGGTTTTGGTGACCCATCAAACCTTTGAGGAATGGGTATAAATGAACAAACACCCAAAATGCAAAGAAAAGTTTTTCAAAGAAAGGGCCCTAAGCTTGATAACCATTATAAATTACTTTTGCAGTTGCCGCAACAATATCCACAATGTTGATGAGCATAAGTGTGGTTGGGAAAATGAGAGGAGTAGTCCACTTGAATGCATACAATTCTCCAAAGTCCTTGTCCTCGGAAGCTTTGGATGTCACAGTGAAATTTGTGTTAATACCCGCCAACATTTTGAACAACCTTTGAAAGATTACAAACAATTGAGCATAAACACCACCTATCACCCAAAATTGCTCGTTTTTCCACCATTCATCAATACCCATTCTTGACCATTGCATTTCCAAAATACTTGTTGCAAAAATTGATAGAAATAGATAAAGAAACCACAAACTTGCAGAATTACTCATCCACACATGAAAAAAAACAACTTTAAACTCAATATTTTTGGTCAACAATGTCTTGCCCAACAATTCATGGTTGTGTAATTAAAACCGTTACACATTATGCCACATGGTATGTTGAACCAATAGAAATGGTAATTTCAAAATAGAATTCAAGGAGGAAGGGGGGAGGAGAAATTATTGTAACATACCATGGGGATGATAAATTTTCCTGAAGGAAGGCAAATAGTTAGCAATGTACAATATGCAACAAGAGGCAAAGCGGTGAATGGGTCAATGGAAGTGTTAATATATGTTAGCCTTTGAAGGCATTTCAAATGCCCACCTTTGTACCCATACCAAATACGGCAATGTTGGTTCAAACAAATTTCTACATATCCAAGTGCCCATCGTAACACTTGGTTAAGTTGATCAGATAGATTAATTCGGCCTAATCCTTTGAATGCTTATTGTTTATGCATGTAGTAAATTGAACGCCATTCACAACAATGCATTTTGAAGCATGTCAAAATGTCTTTTGTGACTGATCCATAGATCCATCCAAGCTACCATCACAACACACTAAAAATCATTATTTTAAAAACATTTTAAGAAATGTAACAAGTTGAAGAAAAGACATAATAACTTCAAAATTAAAGAATATTGACATAGCCTTAAAGATTTAAAAATTCCAAATCAACTTTTGTGAAAATTTGAATTGAACTCTATGTATTATAGGGCTTGTGATGACCACTAAATTGTAGTAAACATAATTTTGTCTAAAACTTCCTTTCCCGAATCAAATTTGTCTTCATAACCACAACTAATGACATGAATGGCTTCCTTCAACAAAGCATTAACATTTGCTAGTTGTGGAACACCACCACTTTCAAGAAAACACTACTACATATTGTGCCTTTTTGCAAAGGGCAAAACAAAAAACCGGAAGGGTTTGCGAAGCAAAAACAACCTGCCATATTTGCGATGCGACACGCATCGCACCTTGTGGTTCACCAACCATCGTTAATTTATAATGTACCTTAAATCATCGCAGCACTTTTGCGACATATACCACAAACAAAACTTTGCGACCAGCTCAGTCTTCGTCCACCCTAGCGATATTCCACACTTCGCAACGTTTAATCATACTCACAACATCGCACATTTTACAATACACAAAGTATCGCTAAACACTTTGAGAGTCACAAGAAATCGCAAGCTTGCGTTATTCAACGCATCGCATTTTGCGTTTGAATATGTATCACAAACCTCATCACAAATTTTTACAAAACTTTCTGGTGGTGGATGTATTGCAAGTTGCAATATGCGTTAGCTCGCAAAGTAGTAAAAGTGTTACTGGAGAAGGAAGTTTCGCAAAAGGTTTCGTAATGTCATCTGATTTATCACGACCTTTTTTAAGTCGCATAAAATTTCGATGACATTGAGGTAGTACATGCGGTAGTGCAAAGGAGAGTAGTACAAAGTTCCCAGAGGGCCTACTTGCAGAACTATAAAGGATGAAATTCGCTAAAAACTTTGACACAATGAACATTGTGCAGTAATATAAAACCACAAGCCTCAATGGCAATTTGCATAAAAATAATGAGTAGTACATTATATGTGGTCATCATCCACCTCAGAGGTTGGAAGCACAACCTCTGGTTTCTCACCTAGAATAGAACAGGACCGTGGCACATATGTGACAACAAGTGACCACTCCTCTGGGTTTTGGGGATAAGGAAAATAAAAGCATTGTTCTACATGACTGGGAAAAGTAAATGGCTCTGAAGTTTGCCAATGAGATGGCTGATAACTGGTGGTAGATGTCTTTAACTGTGTGTGTCCGCACTCATCTTGAACTACAGTGCAATTTGCACCAGCAAGGTTCACTTTAAACCACTTGCACTTAAACACATACTCTTCAAACTTAGAATGTGCATCATAAGATACCACCAAGATCTCTTTCAGCTTTCCATAATGTTGCACAATATCTCGAACAATATTCCTATCATGCCGACTGCTTCTAGAGTCCTAAATGAATTGCCCTTGAACTCCACAGTCAAAGGTGTAGCCCCTCTTTTCATCCAAAGTGGAAATCCTGAAATTAATATTATGTTAGGCATTGTGAGTCAACAACTTATATGATAATAGAAACTTCATGCCCATAAAAATCATCCTAGAACATTCTAAAAAACTTGTCTGGAATGTGAAGATGAATTAATATGCCTAATGAAATAAAATAAATAAATACCTGAAATGTCTTCCTTGTGTCCACATTGCTGAACGTGTTGTCACAACTCTCAATGGTCCATGAACAATGGTGCAAACATCATCTGTGATCTTTGGAAAACATGATATATTTTCTCCTTGTGCCAACAATTGATCCACTTCAGCCAACTTCTCTTTCATGTACTTATGCAACGTAGGAAAAATCCTTGATCTTCCACTCATACTTTTGGCATTCTCATAAAAGTTCCTCCACTCTTCCATGACATTGCTATTATTCAACATGAATGTGGTCAGC
>Ga0209611_10006739_pt1 | contig 18667 bp, 15 predicted proteins | sample S1TSphgellanicum_3_FD_187693 | JGI IMG/M metagenome (GOLD analysis project Ga0209611, IMG submission 187693) | Host-associated microbial communities from peat moss isolated from Minnesota, USA - S1T2_Fc - Sphagnum magellanicum MG (SPAdes) (version 2) | ecosystem: Host-associated > Plants > Peat... | reverse complement strand
TTCCCTGCATCTTTGGGCACCCAAAAACATATTTGCTCTTAGGGCGACTTTAGACGAGGGTCCAAGCTCCAGGGACCAGTGAATTCAAGCAATCTTATTGGTCAAAAGCTTTAAATTGGTCCCAAGGCCTTTAGAAGAGAGTCCAAGACCAAAAAGTGGCAAATTGAGGCTAAACCTACATGACACTTGTTTTGGAGGGAAAGTCAATTGGTTTGGACCAAAAAACAGTGCTAAAAGCAGAGCTCCTGATTTGGAGAACCAAGAATCAGGCTAGGGACCAAGGTACACTCCAACTCAGGATCCAATTTGCTTCAAATTAGTCCAAATTGGGTCCTAGGAGATTGGACCCTGGACCCTCGTCTAAAGTGAGCCAAATAGGGTACTAAGATATGTGATAAGTTGTGTTTGTCTAAAGTGAGCCAAATAGGGTACTAAGATATGTGATAAGTTGTGTTTGTTAAGAGTGAGTGCCAAGTGGTGTTTCTTGAGGTAACAATGGCTATAATGACTTCCCAAGTGATTGTATTTAAATAGCCTCTAGTCTTATGCTGTCTGATTTTTCTGAGTGAGAATTGGGAAGCAATAAACATGTAATGTTGAACATGATTAATATTGTTATATAAAGGATATCAGTGCAGCTGCACTTTACTTGAATCATGTGAAGATCACTCATCAATCTTTTGTGGGTTTTAGTAGGTAGGTGGTGTGTACGGGTGGTTTTTGGATTCAGAATTTCAGGTATGATGCAAAGATCCACAATTTATGAATCCTTATTCTTTTCTTTTTTTGAAACTGGCGAAATTTCACCAAAAAGTGAAATAATATTCGAAAAAGAAATGAAGTGCTTTTTTTAAGGTTTCAATCGCCAGAGGTCAGAAAAAAAAAACAGAGAAAAATATTTTTCTATTTGAAAAATCTCTGGGCGATTTTTATATTTCATTTTCAACATGTAACCAAAAATATAAAAGGAATTTTTTTTATATATTTCATATTTGATTTATAGCCAGATCTGGCTACATCTCCCTAGGGATGAGTGTCACTTTTACATCTTCTAATGGATGGTATGATTAATCCTTTTGGTGTACAAAAAAAATTCCAAAAAAACCTGTATTTATTAAAGCCTATAACGTGTAATTAACACCAGATGTTCTGACTTTTGAAAAATCATTTAAATAATAAAAGAATCCACAATTTGCTACTTATCCCACATATTTATCTAATGAAAAAGCTAGAATATTAAAATGAACTGCCAGGGATAAAATCCTTGTTTGAAGAGTCCTTTTATGTACACCCATGGAGCTTGCCCAAACTCTTAGCCCCCACCCGCCCACCCCACCCCCCTGCCCGCGGGACAAATCGCCCAAACGGGAAATAAAATAAAATGAAAACTCTGTTTGCTAAAACTCAGAAACTCTGGTTTGCAAAAATCTGGTGAACTCGGAAACTTGGGAACGTTCGGTCTGCAAAAAGTCTCGAAAACTTCGAAACTTTGAAACTCTGGTCTGCAAAAACTCCGAACAAACTCCGAAACTCTGATGTGCAAAAAGTCCTGAAACTCTGGAATTTTCTGCACAAAAACTTGGAAAACTCAAAAACTCTTGTTCTTTGCAGAACTCCGAATTCACGACTACAGCAGCTGCTGCTTCTTCATCATGTGCACGATTGTAACGCAAAACTGGAATTCTCCAAAGGGATTGATCAGCCCGGGAATTTTGTGTTACTTGGAAGTTGTTAGGGTTTAGGGTTCTTGCGCAAGTGTTTGGTCAATGCTTTTGTCGCATCTGCCGCTCCTGTTGCATTTAGGGTCTGTTCATGTCGCAAAGATTTGGGGGTTGGTCATGAAATGAAGATGTGAATTGAGGGAGGTGCTTCTCAAGAATATGGTGGTGGTGGTGGTGGTGGTGAGGAGTAGCAATGGACGGAGCTAAAAGTCGGTGGTTTTGTTGATCTTCTTGTAGCTGTACCAGTGAGCCAGAGACATGAAGAAGCAGAGATTCAACCCACTGAGACCTGCTAGTAGCCAGTAGAAATAGTCAAGACGGCATCTGTTGAGGTTGTCGACGATCCAGCCACTCTGATGTGGAGGATGATGATGACCACCACTCAGTCTTGTCATTTCCACGATGGCGGTGAGGAGTAAGCTGCTGAGGAAGTTGCCGACTCCGATGGTGCTCAGGAATAGCGCTGTACCCAAACTGCGCATGCTGTCTGGAGCTTGATCGTAGAAAAACTCCAGTGCTCCGATACTGGTGAAAACCTCGGCGGTGCCCAGAAGAACGTACTGTGGGAGGAGCACGAACACACTCATGGGTATTGTCGAGTTGGGTTGATCTAGTAATCCATGTTCTTTTGCCACCTGCAGCCACAGCAGCAGATATTCACTCACCTCCGATGATCATACGGAATTAGAATCTAGCTGAGAAACTGAACCAGAAGAACCCACAAGCAAGCCTGCAAAAGAAAGAAAATCTGGCCCAATTCCTCTTGATGCATGCAAAATTGGAGGAGATGAAATCACACCTTGACTCTCTTGATTTCCGTGATAGCAGCAGCTACCATGGAAAGGATAGAGATGAAGATGCCGATGCCAATCCGCTGGAGCATTGTAATGCCGCGGACATTACCCGTGAAGTGGCGGACAACTGGAACGAAGACACGGTCGTACAAGGGGATCAAGGTGACGATGGTGATGGGTATTAAGCTCTGCAGCGAAGCAGCAGGGATCTGGAAGTTGGGTCCTAAGTTGATGTCTAGAGTCGTCCCTTGACGCGTGTAGAAGGTGGAGATCTGTGCTGGTAGAGTGGCGAACAGCAATGCTGCTACCCAAATCGGCAGCAGTCGGAGCACTAGCTTCACTTCCTCAACTTGCGTTACGGTGGACAATCTCCACGGGCTGCTTCTGATGATGATCTCTTTACAACTTGTTGCAGCAGCAGCTGCTGCTCTAGCGTCCAGCTCCTCCGGCTGCTGCTGTAGGGGCTCCAGGATTGCTGCTTTGTCAAGAAAGCTGCAAAACCCAAAAGAAGAAGAAGATCGCGTCACAAGAATCATCGACCCCGCCACCCACAAGCTTCAGCAGTTGCAGAAAGGGAAGGTGGGTTGGAGTGTATGTATGCATTACCGAAAGGAGTTGGAATGGGGGATCCGTCGACTCCCGGGGACCACCGATTCCTTGTCGCGAATCTCGAACAGCAACTGAGAATCAGCGGGGACCTCAAGACGCCATTTGCAAACAGAAGCAACGAAGACTTGCGCGATGCGTGAGAGCGGACTTCCCATGGGTCGCTTGTGTCTGTAGAATCCGGAGCCGGAAACGAAAGCACACAGGAACACAGCCATCAAGACAGTGGGAACTCCGAACCCCCAACCCCAACCCACATAGTCCTGGATGTAGACGAACACTGTGGCGGACAAAAGACCGCCGATGCTGATGCCGAACACCCACCAGTTGAAGAAGGATTTCTTCATGCCGTTCTCGTGCGCGTCTTCCTCATCGAACTGGTCCGCACCAAACGCCGCCACACAAGGTTTCATGCTCCCCGCGCCTACGGAAATGAGGTAGAGCGAGAAATAGAAGAAACCCACTTGACCCGCCGTCGCCGATGGACACCCAACTGCAGCAGCACCTGTGGAGGTTTTGCTGCCGGCACCGAGGTCGCACTCTGGTGGCTTAAACACGGCCATTGTTACTGACAGCGTCAACATGATCAGTCCCTACACCAATCCACAAAACATGAGTCCAGAACCTGAAGAACAAACAGCAGCAAGAATAATGCAATTTTGTGCTAATTTGAACTTCAGATTTTCAAATGAAGAACACGAGTCAACTTTTGATATTTACTCTTCAAGACCTCAGCAAGAATGATATAATTTTGTGCTAATTTTGCTTCAGATCTTCAAATGGAGAATATAAACTCATTGCTAAGCCCACTTTCGATGTATACTCTTCAAGACCTTTCCAACATAATGCCAATGCTGCTAGCTGCATTTCTTACCACTAAGTAGACAGTGGAGAAGATGAAGATGGTCCAGAAGCGACCCCAGTAAGCATCTGCGAGAAAAGCACCCAAAAGTGGTGCCAGGAAGGTGGTGCCAATCCAATTGTTGACATTTTTGGCTGACACTGCCGTGCCCTCATGCAACACATGTGTCAGGTACATCACCAAGTTGGCGGACATGCCATAGAATGCCAATCTCTCACCAATCTCGATTCCTGAACATTTATCACCCACCAACCCATCCATCACCCACAACCCATTACCAAAAAAAGCAGATTTGCTTCATCCTGGGAATGAGCTCCTGTGGTTGGTTCTTCCTGGACACAAAACCCATTGTGAAGTTGCTGCTGAGACTGACTGGATTCAGAACTCTGAGCAGAACCGTGATTCAAGACTTGCAGGTGCACTAGCTAGTCCTGATCTCCTTCCTTAAATTGTGCCAAGAAGAAGCTGCAAGCTAAGCAAGCTAAGCAATGGTGGATTGTTTTCTTATTACCTATGATGAAGAAATTGGCTCTGAGTCGGCCAGAGGTTCTTTTGTCAATCGGCTTGCCACTGCAATCAACGGTGCCATCCTTGGCCAGACTGACCATAGTCTCCAGAGTTGGAGTTCTTGCTCTTGTTCTTCTACCACTGTACCGCACATGATGATCATGATGCTCATCGTCAGCATCTTCATAGCTGCTACTCTCATAGTACTCCTTGGATATTGGAACCACTTTCTTGTTGCTCTCAGACTCCACAAGCTGCTGTTGTTGCTGTGTCTGCCTGCTGCTAGCCTGCAATTCCCATGCCACCAGCAACAAAGTCTCATGATTCCTCACAACAAGCAAGCAAGCAAACTTCTGAGGTCTATTAGACTGAACAACATCTTGGGTTCTTCATGAAACCATGAACTGATTGATCTTTTCTTTCTCCATGAAGTGAAGCTGCTGTTTGGATTCTCCCAAAACAAAACCCAACACAAAATTAGTTTCTTCCAACAAAGAAAGACAGACAGACAACCCCACTACTACAACAACAACAACAACAGCAAGACTGCAAGTTTGAGGAGCTCCGGCTGCAAAAGAAGAAGGAAAATGATTCTTAAATCATCATCATCATTGATTCTCTTGGAGAAACTGCTTGTTTGCAAGCTCCTTCCACCAACAACTCTCAAGTCTCCAGCTGAAAATTGCAAGAATGCTCCAAATCATCATCTGATGATGATCTTGGAGAAAGTACTAGTGCTTGTGAATTTCTTCACAACAATTCTCAAGTCTCCAGCAGAAAATTGCAAGAATCCTCCATCTTACTAGAATGTCTGAAATTTATCTTCTGCAATGCATCTGAAATTCACAACTGCATTTTTTCATGTCTTTCTTCGGTTTTCTGGTGGTCGTTGTTTGCTGTTTCTGTTTTTTTCTTTTTCTTTTTCTTTTTTGGGGCGCACAATGACAGTAAGTTCTTGGAGAAACTCTTCTCATACATGATCTCGCTAAGGACCTATGATCTGGAGAGAATAAAAGATGGGTGGAAAAAAGAGGGATGCCAGGTTACATACCATTAGAGGCAGGAGAGTGAGAAAAGTTGTGTTGAGAGACAAAGAGAGAGAGAAGGGGAGAAGGGGAGAAGGAGCAAAGAAGGTAGAGCTCAGAGTGATGAGATCAGTTCAGCATTGTTGAAGAGTTTCATAAATAGAGCTTGCAGGTTGCTCTTTGTTTGTTGACACCTTTGCAATGTCCTTGTTAACGACGGTTATCATCCCCTGGATCTTTGATGGTTTTCACTAAGGCCAAGGGGAATGGGGATGATCATCACTTTGTCCAGAATATCCCACAATCAATCAACGTCACATACATTTTTCCTGTATGTATTTTCTGTCCCCCATTTTTCATTTTCTCAAGAGAATTCACAAAGAAAGAATGAGCTCCTCTTGGAAACCACATCAAAAAAATTCACCATTCTCAAGACAACTGACCGACTGCTATGTACTACTCAGTGACCTTGGGCAACAAACTGTTATCATGCAGATAATTTGTTTCAATCCCGATTCCTGCAAGATCTGTGGGTGGTGTTTTCCCAATCCCTACAACTTGCAAGATATGCAGGTGGGTGTTTCCAATCCCCCAAACCTTGCAACACATGAGGGTTGGTGTTTTCAACTCCCCCCTACCTTGCAACAAATGTGGGTGGGGTGTCTTTCAATCCCCCAAACCTTGCAAGATATGTAGGTGGGTGTTTTTCAATCCCCCCAGAACTTGCGAGATATGCATGCAGGTGGGTGTTTTTCAATCCCCCACAAAACTTGCAAGATATGCATGCAGGTGGGTGTTTTTCAATCCCCCACAAAACTTGCAAGATATGCTTTGGGTGTCTTTCAATACCCCCAAAACTTGCAAGATACACGGGTGGGTGTTTTTCAATCCTCCAAAAACTTGCAAGATATTTGGGTGGGTGTTTTTCAATCCTCCCGAACCTTGCAAGATATGTTTGTTTTCAGTCAAGCCAGAGATCTAGTCAGGTTAGTCTCAATCAGGTGGACCATAACATGTACATGACCCAACAAATTGGTTTCAACTAAAACTTCATCCAGTAATGTTAGCGGGATCTAGTTCCCTATGTGCAGAGGCTGGCCTACAAATATGCAAAGATAAGGAGAGATCTCGGTATTGAGAATTCCAGCTGCACTTGATCAAATAGACATTACTGAAGGAAGGAGGTGTGTTCTTTATACCTGTGAAGTGTTTTCAACCTGACTTCTCGTTTTTGTCCCCTGTTTTGGCAAAACTGGGGAGCCCAGGACCCACAGTTCAGGGTACTTTACGAATAACTCAATTCTGTCCAAAGAAAGTTTAATGTGACAACAATTTGGGAAGGGAGACATTAGCTTGCAGATGGTGGGCAACCAATCTTGCAAGCACCTTTACTAATCACCAAGTGCAGTAGTAACCTGGGGTTTGCATTCCTCACATAATCTCCTATTTGGACTACAGCATTCCAATGACACCATGAGCATTCTTCCAAAAATTCAACCCTTGACTGTCATGAAGCCCCAATTTGGGCTTTGATCCAGCTCCCTTTTGCATTGACCACCCACCACCCATCCTACCCCGGCCTCTCTACCTTGGTCAGTTCCTTACAAAGTGCAGTTGAAAGTTGTAAAACTAGGCACACCTTTGTTAAAAGATAACTTAGCAACAATATCATGAATAATGTTTTATGAGGCGTTGCACCCCTCAAAACCATATATGGGCATCCCCAACTAGTTCATATAAAGAATTTGGACATTTCTTTCATTCACTCACACCTTGTTCACTTTCTTATTTCCCATTTGCTATTATTATCCACTGTGTGTTTATCCAAATTCTGTACAAGCAAAATTATACCCTAGGCTGATAGATGAAGCAAAAGGCTATGGCAAATGGTTTCAAATCACAAACTAGGTTTCTCACTTAAATTGGTCCACCCCCCATTTTGGATTTGCCTTACCTGTGCCTTGACTGCCTCTAATATTCTTCATTAAATGAAGGCTCTCAAGTCAAAATAAGATCCTGCAAACCTTACAAACTGATACCCAGTTTCATGAAACAATATCCAATTTCACTTGCTTTGTACCAATACACTCAAATTGGGAATGAAACAGGGTTTAGAGGGTCAAACCGGGGCCCAAAGATGGGATGACTTTACAAATTGGTTGAAAAACTTGGCAACTGCAGAGAGATTTGAACCTGATTTGCACAATGTAAAGAGATGCTAAAATAACCTTGTTTCTCAGACCATTAACAATAACAACAAGCAACTAGGGTTCGGGTTTGTTGCTTTTGCCAAATCCTCAACCTAGTCTAAGGTTGTGTCACCTCTCTTTTTGTTGATCTCCATGGCTGAATTTGCCACCTCCTACATACCTTTGCAAGCCATTGCCAACAACTTTCATGAAGGTTGAGGAGGAGAAACTGTTAGTGAACTACAAATTGCAAGCACTGTGGATGATGGCATAGTGCACTCCTAACTTGTCCTTCACAAGATTTGGATTATGGCATAATGGGGTTGCATGGTTTGTGTGCAATGTGTTTAATTTGTGATCGGTTTTTTGGTTGAACATCAAGTTTTTGTTGACACCTCAAGTTGCATTGTTGCTAATTTGTGAATGGAAGTTATGAATATGAAGATTCAAGCTTGCACAATGTAGTCAATGAATGTACTTAATACTCATGCCATTGCATTTTGGAATTTGTAGGTTGGAGTCTAGGCTCAATTCTTGAATCCAATCTACCTGAAGTCATAAGTACATGATTTGCAAAGATTTGGATCTACAAGTTGCGAGATCTCTTTTTAGATCCAATCAAATAATTGATCTTGCTCAACACTCAAGTTGCTCAAGTTCATTGTTCAAGTAAGCATGCTACCTCATTATGCACTTGCAAGTTGTCATCAATGGTTGGTATTAACATTGTGTGTGAGTTTCAAGTTTCATGTGTGTTTCAGTGTGTGTCAATGGCCTTGATTCTTTAAGTCACCAAAGCCCTAAGGTTGATATTAATTGTGTGATTCTTGATCTAGCACAAGTAGAAATTAACTTAGAAATAGTATGAAGCATAAGAAAATGTGTGAAATGAATTGTCACTTCCAAGATGCATGGGCAAAGTTTACAATAGGTGTTGATGAGAGGGTGCATTAGGTGAAATGTAAAGTTTACAACAAGATTGAAACACACAATAAATTTCTAATGCCCAAATTAGATTCCTTGTGGAAGCATGTTGGCCAAAGGAAATCAATCACATGTTTGGTAGTAATATGGGGATACTCATTTTTGAAAATGAATTAGCATGTGATCAACTCGCACCTGGATATGTCCAAAAGTAGGGATTATGTGGTCCAACATGTGGTTACAGGTGTTGAAATGTTGAGTTCAATTTGCATTCATTTTCTATTTATTGTTTCAAGGTAGACCCATAACAAAGTATGAACAAATGTAGTATTTTTTTTCCTTTGCAAAAGTGTCTCATAATCTAACCAAGCATTAAAGTAATTATTTTAGTTGTGAGATTGGGTGAATGCATGTTACGATGTAGACAAAAATTGGTCACAATTTGATAGTTTTCAATACCTATGGAACTTTGATAATTCATGGTGGATGTTTGGAAAACATTTTGTAATTAAAATTTTCAATTAATGGTGATTTACAACCCAATACATCATTCTATCATGAAATTGAAACAAATATGAATAAATAAATTATTAATTAAAATACATTTTCACATTGCAATGGCCCTATCACAATGCTACAATAATAATAATAAAAGACTACGAAGGACTAGATTTAATGGTATTTTATCCATGAAATTTTGCACATGTAAAAAAACAACCATGAAAAAAAATATTTTTCACTAAAATTCTCAATTTCTTTTCAAGTTGTGAAGTTCATATAAAATGTTTTTAAAAAATTTGTTAATACATTATGTTATAATAATGATGAAGATTGTGATCTTTTCAAATTGTAAAATGTTCTTCCATTGAAAATGTAGATGGGCTAAGTGTTATTTTACCATTTTACATTTTCAAAATGGATTTTCAAAATTGATTAAAAAAAATGGTAATTTGTTGTCAAATAAGGGTTCTAAATCAATATTTATAAAATTATTGGTGTACTTTTACACAATGATACAACTACCAACCAATTGCATATTGATGCGTTTAATAACTTATTTTATGTTTGAAGCTCAAATTTACTTCATGTGATCTCTAAAAAAATTCAAAGCAAATGAAATCTTACAAGTTGCTACTTTTTGTACTATATGTAGTCCTAGTTTTCCCTAAAATTATCTTCACCATACCGTGCATCTACCTAATTGCTAAAAACTTGCATCATGTTGTGTTGATTGACATTAAGGAAACAATTTTGACTTCAAGTTAATTTTTTCCAATTTTTGCAAATTATGGAGTAATTACAATGGACAATCTAAGTTTGATTTTCATCCATTGCTATGTTGTGGCAAATATTATGCTTATTTTACTCATAATTGAGCACTTAGTTGAAGGTGGTATTGCCACAAACATCAAAGTTGTCATTTTTCCAACTTTAATGATGTATGGTGGTTTGTTTCAAGATCAGTTGTTGAATGTCTTGTGTGTTTCAGAGTTGATGGTGCCTTCACATTTTAATAAGGGATCATATTTAGAATTATTATTTTAATGAAAATTGAACAAATGTCTAACTTTATCAAAATCCATTGTATGGGACATAGAACCAACCTTGTAAAGCAAAGTAAGGTCTATTTTTTTTTTGAAATGTGAAGATAAGGTGGATTATCATGTTAACACCTTTGAAGGGAGTCAAAAAAGAATGCAAAATGTTGATTACAAAGATGGTAGCTAATTATGGCTTAGTGGAATCAATCAAGGCTAACATGTAAAATTTGAATGACATTTATACCATTTTGAGCATATCATGTGTTTTGCCCATGTTAAAATTTGTTCATGATTCAATGAAGTTTGTGCATAGCAGAGATGTATTGCAAGTGATTACAATGCGACTTTTAAAATTTGTCAAGCAAACCTATACAAAATGAATGGTGATTCAAACACATCCTTCCCAGTTACAAACTTTCTAGAGTTCATTGATGTTGTTCCAAACATATCTTGTAGGATTGTGCAAGACTTGGTGACTAATTTTAATGATGGCACAAAACATTTGGCTTTTTGTATTACGGGACAATCCCACATGGTCCATTATGTTGATCTCTTAACTAATTTCCATTCCCCAATTACTCATGGTGATGTTGAAACAACTAACATAGTTGTGAAAGCCTGATGCACTACTACATGTGATTTGTTGGTCATTGAGTTGGAATGCATGTTTCTAGATCATGAATTGATGATTATTCTTGGCATCATTTACCAACAATATTAATTACAACTAGATTGTGGGTCCACTTTTGCAACTCATACGAGTTTGATCTAACAACATTAGTATACACCCACAAAACTTGGTTCAATTAATTCATGGCTTTTTAGCCACTTTCAAGAGATATTTTGGATATACAAACATCCCTTTTCAAGTTGACCATGAAAACTCAAGCTTCAAAGGCCATGGAAAAGCTTAGAGATGAAAATATTGTCATTAAACTATGGTGTCAATTTGCCACAAACAATCTTTTGGTTGTTCATCTTTCTAAGTTAATGAAACTTGCTTAAATGGCCATTATCCAAGTCAGTAGTAGTGTAGAAGATGAAAGAACATTTTCCAGATTAACCTACATGAAATCTAAGCTTTGGAATCAATTGGTTGGGCATCTAGACATTGTTATACACATGTTTATTCAAGATTTTTTTCACTAAGGACACCTTCTCTTTCCAAGTTGCTATTGTAGATTAGAATGATGAAGTTAAGGTCAAAGTAGGAATGAATGCATGAAGAACTATATTGCCCTCATTGCCTAATGTATTATTGAATACTTTGAATGAAAAAAATTCAATTTTCATGTTGAATAGGACTATGGATTCAACCATTTTTTACCCTTTAAAAAGTATCTAAAAATGTATTGCCATTTGCAATGACATCTTCGATAAGAATTTTGGTTTCCATTTTAATCATATAACCTATGGTCAAGTACATTAGAAATTTGATAAAATAATTTGAAATTTATGAATCCATATAAAATATCATATTTGATAGGATGAAGTTTGTGTTTGAAAGTCCCCCATAAACTCAAAAATGGTCATATGATTTTTCTTTTTTTGGATAACCTTCTTAAACTAATATAAACCAATGATATGAGTCCTTACACATTTCCTTACCAATTGGATTTTGGATATATTACATTAGTAAGAGGTATTGGAATTCTTACATTGTTTCATCTATAAAGGGACACCATAATATGCACTTACGCATTTGCGATTGGTTCATTATCATATTTGATGCATCACTAAGGACATTTAACAAAATTTCACAATTTATTCAATTATATTTTATGTTGACCTACAAACTGTGTTAAGTACTTAAGGGTTAAACAATTGACCAAACTTAGGAGTGGGTTCGATGATAGATTCCCTCTACTACCTCTTCTCCCTATCCTTATATAATAAGGTCAATTTATTATAAGAAAACACAAACAAAAGGTGAATTAATTGTTGTAGGAATAATGATAACCTTTCGAGTTATTTGTCACAAGGCCAATAGATTGTGTTTCAAAAAGGTATTGGTGAAAAAGGTTGTCAAAGTAAGCCTTTTCGTCACATGGTTGGTGGTGTCACATGTGTGACCTATTTGAAAATTAAGTTATGTTATTTCTAATATATATCTATGAAGGAAGGTTGTTTGTTTGTTTTGTTTATTTGTCACATTAAAATCTCCCAAACCATGATGCCTCTTGCCACACTCTTGGTACCATTGGAAAAACCTTTGATGAACATGAGTGCACCAAGATGGTTCCATAATGTTTTTGACCTATGGTGGAAAAATTGTTGAATATTGAACAAAATTTCATGAAAATTCATCTAAATCAAAAGTAAAAATCATAGGAGAATTTGGGTGCACTCTTGATATTGTTAGAAAGCTTTCAATGAGTATGATTTAATGAAGGTTATTTGAAATTTCTAAACCTATGGTATAGGAGATATTGTATTTTTCATTGGAAATTGGATTAAACTACCCAAAAAATGGATTTAAAAGGAAAATATAGTTGTAGAACCAAAAAACACTTGGGCCAACAACACAACTTACATTATTTAGAAATAACTTTTTAAAATCCAAGATATTCAACAAACTTGTTGAAATTATTCTAAATAATTTTTTTGCATTCCAAAATTTGATGATGCACACACATATGCAAAACAATGGTGTATGTTATGGTGAATATCCTAAATGGGTGTTTTTAATCATGCAAAGGTAATTGTCAAGTTAAGCAAATTTGTTGTTTAGTAATGAATTAATTCATGAAACATACATAGAAAAAACAATGAATGATAAAGTACACCAACCATTTGTGCAAAGGAGCGATCTTTAGCTTTCCCTTCTGAACTAGGCATATGGCTTTTTGGGAGGGGGGCGGGGGGATCAGGCTGCGCATGGAATCAATATTTGTAGATTCCATAGTTTAACCATAAAGATTTTTTTTTTTCAAGATATGCAACATTTGAACCCTTGCTTGCTATGGGTATGTCTTGATTAGTTTGACCATGAAGACTTTTCCTTTCCAAAATTATCAACATTTAAACTTTTAAAACCTTGCTTGTTATATTAGAATTTGGTAGCCATTAGGCCACAATGGAATATCTTGAGTGAACACAAAAAAGAAGCATAAAGTTCCCAATCCAAATAGAAATTCATGATAAAAAATTATGAAACATTGTTGTTTTTTTCAAAGGAAAGGAATACTAAAGTCATGTTCCTATATAAGTATTGTAAAATAATTGGAAACAAAGTTGCTAAACCATTAGCTAGTGAATACAATCTTAATGTCTACCAATCAAGGAAGCAAGGTTCAAAATTCAAATGTTGCCAATCCCAAAGTTCTTATTCTTGCTAAGACTATAAAAATGCATTGATGCGCACTAGCTATGTTATATTTTGGCATTCTTCTCTCCCAATTTACTCACAATGTGGATTTTGTCATCATTCATGTGGGGCCACTAAATAAATTATTCATCTTAATAACCCTTAAAGGATGTTCTAACCATTGAGTGACCAACACCTATTTTAAGCATTAGACCTAATCTTAGCTTACATGAACTTATGTATGTAAAGAAATGATGACTTGTGAATATACTAACATTGTGCAAATACATTTCTTGAAACTTGTTGAAATTAAAATAAGATTGACCATTATGAGTAAACAAGTTTCACTTTGGGCATGTTAGTGTTTTGATTTGGTTTTAAGTTGATGCCTTAGGTATTTGATGTTACAAGCCTATGCCAATGGTGTTCAATCCCCATATGTTGACCTTCATACATCTTTGGAATGACAAAAAGGAACCCAAAAAATTGAATATATTTTCTTGTGTTGATCCACAATTTTTATTATTTATTTATTTTTTCCATTTCACACAACTTTTGACTAAAACCATGTTCCATGAGTAATATGTTTACTTTAAACTAAGGACTATTGTCCATTTGAAGTCCTTTTGCCAAACATAGAAAGGAAATTTTTAATGAATTTTTTTACAACTTGTTATTGCAAATATTTATAATAGCCCCAATATATCACATTTTTTGGGTTAAACATCTTATGATAAATATGAAAATTTAATTTTGTACAAAGTCTGTTAGATTTTGTGTTTCATCTTTTAACATGACCACAATTTCAAATCATACCAAAACATGTTAACTAATTTGACGTTTAGTTTCTTGTATTATAATTTAAAACTATTTTAAAAACACTATATACATTGCATCACATTTACAAGTTGCATAGGACTCATGAACTTCAAATAAACCCTAAATTTATTTTATTAAAAAAAAAGGCTATTGGTTTCTTGTATTTTCAAAAAAAAATAGGTGTGTATAATAGCCTTTTATTATTACAAAAAAATTGTGTGTCAAAGAATTTGTAAAATATGAAAATCAAGGGGCCTTTTGTGAAAGTATCAATGTTTAATAAAGCATTTGCTCAACTTTAAATGGTTTTTGTTGAAAAAAAAATTTTTAAATTGAAACATTTAATGATTCACTTTAGATTTCACAACGTCCATATTAGTAATCAAACACAACTTGCCACGATTAACATGCCATCAAAATGGCACCACATAAGCATATGTAACAAGGATTGCAATTTATTTGACATGTTTTACATGGTTTTTGGTCCATTGGAAATGTGGTTCTACCCTTGTAGTCATTTTTCTTTGGAGGTGCATAATGGTATAACAAATCATAAGTATTTTTTAATGTTTGCAACCATTTTTTTTATTTTGGGTACTCTTTTAGGTGTTTTTTACAAGATCAAAATAAATTGCATGACAGTGAATGACCTCTTCCCTCTCATACCATGCAAACCACAAAACAAGTAGATGTATTTGTCATGTGGGTACTTGTTGTTGGGGCAAATACAATGAATGAATTTCAACAATATGTTGAATATACACAAGGAGAAGTTATGTGTTACAAAACCTTATGCATGAGATTGGCAATTCTTATGTAAGTTCAAAATCGTAGAAAATTGTATTGCTAAAGTGCATGACAAACAAAGTATAAAATATTGTTGTTTTTTTTTGCTATAATATGGCTAATGGGCCTAATGTTGAAAATCTTTAAATAAACGTGAAACAATTTTCAATTGGTTTTGATAACACCAATAATTTGAAGTCCTAGTGAGTTCACATTAACCTCATTGATGCTCCTTCAATTGCTCATCCATGAGCCTGAATTTTGTTGCTCTTAGTTTAAAATGATGTATGGATGTTGTCCCAATTGCTAGTTTATTATGTGAAATGTCCCTACAAATCAATAAGCTCCTATGTATGAAATTTCTATTGTGGAATATGTTACTAGAGGAGCCCAATAATGTCTTTACATATTCACAATTTGAGATTTTGTATGTTTCCTTGGGTTCTAGAGCATAATGGCAATGATGATCTAATCTAAATATTCATATTTGGGGACACCATTGGTACTTGGACATATGATGATGAATCATTAGGTTAGGGTGAAAAGTAAGTTTACTTGTTAAGGCAATTTAGAATTTTACAATGTTGTTGGTAACACTTCAAATTTTCTCAAGTATGAAGATGATATCTAGTAGCTCAAGGAATTATTTTTGTTGTTAAGGATTTGGGATTGATGCATTGTTTAAGAAGGGTTTTGACAACTTTTTATTTTGCATTGTCTTTAACATATTTATTTATGAAGTATCCTTGGAGCATATGGAGCATATGTGTGATGAAAGTAATTCCTATATAACTAAGTTTTGGTATTTTCACATGGGTTTTGTGGGTTCCATTGACTTTGCAAAAATTGCATGTATGGTTGTTCATTATAATGTACACCTATGTGCTTGAATTCTCCCAAGGAGCCTATATGGCCATTGTTTTGAAGTTACTTATTTTGGTAAGCATGAAACATATTTGGTTTTTTGGTGAGTATAGTCATTGTAGACAATTTGTTGTCATGCCATCGCTTGGATGACGAGTTATGTATATATTTGAAAGACATATGACAAACCCGACCTAATAAACCATTGGGGTATATATATATGGCATACTTGACCTAATAAGACCTTTCATTTGCACTCCATTGGGTTTGAACCCAAGACCTTTTTGGAGGTTTCATGGTTCCAAAATGGGCTATATCACTAAGCCATCACTCCTAGGTTAATTTTATTTTTGAATCTTTAGACAACTAACCTTAGATGACCAAAGGAAAATGTGTGGGTTGTAAGTTAGCTTGTTGAATGCTTTATTAAAATGGCCATTTGTTGTGGGTTGAGTGTTGGGTCACTAAATTTTCGTATTTTGGTAAGATTTAACTTGATTAGAACAAATGGTTGTATATAGAAAAAAAACATCACATGGCACCCTTGTATTCACTTAATTCTTGCATAACACCTCTTGAAGGCCAACCTTGCTTGAGTAGCTAGCTAGCTATGCAACAAGAAAAAAAACTGATTTTACATGATGGACATATCGAAGGATTCGATCCCAAGCGAAAAGCTACAAAGATTTTGATCAGATTTTGATGGATTGGCTTTGATCTTCATGAATGGATAGACACAAAGCTTTGGGCTGCTTCACAGGAGTGGCAGTTAAACCAAACAAGGGGGAAAAGGCCACAATTGGGATTCACTTCCCAATGTGTGTACCATGTGTTCCTATTGCCACATAAATCTCAAGGTACTCAAGTGATAATAGTGTGATTGGTATTAATTAGTTTGGGGGTGCCTCACAAGTTCAACTTTTTTTTTTTTTTGCAATGAGCTAATTTGATTGGCCCATCACCAAAGAAAAAATAAAATAAAATTTGAAACTATGGAGGCTCCCCCATAATAGACGATTTTATTGAAAGATTAAGTACCACCCCCTTTGACCCCACCTATAGAGGTGAGAAGGGGAGGACTTTGGGCAAAACATATGGGATTAAAGCGATGTACTATTGGGAACACCCTTGGGGGAACACATTGGGAACCTAAGGAACATATTGAGAACCTGATGGGAACCCATTGGGAACTTGCAAGGGGAACATGTTGGGAACAAAGGAAAAAACTAGGAGTTGGAATGAGTCAAATTCTCCCCCGACTCTCTAGTACTAATAAACACCATGGGTGGGCAAGCAGCCGGGAATGCCACACACACATTTAACACTCGGGTTAAATGCTACCTACTTTACTTACAAGCAATCTGTCGATCGCCTCACCATTTGTGTGTGACAAAACTACGTCCGTAAATAAGTAAGGCACCGCATATTGCCATATACGGTGGGGAGTGATTATGGTCGGTGTGTTAGGAAGTGTTTGGAGTTCGGAGTTAGCCACGTGTGTAACCACGGACTCTCTTTGCTCTCATGTTTAGGTGACCGAATTGGGGGATTTTTTTTTTCAAGTGTGAGGATTTTGACATCATATGTCTACCATGTACAATATCAACTTGTTTTTTTTGTTTTTTTGGTACTAAAAGAACAATCATTAAGGAATTTGGTATACGAAGTGCGTGTTTTTTTGAACTTGTGACTCAATTATCACCATTTACAGTTGTCACCCCCATTGCCTAATGTGTGTTTTTGTACAAACAAATAGGTCTAAACTTGAGTTGCACATCGATACAACTACTATCCTAGTACCTTTTCAAGTTTGACAAAAATTATATTATTTTTTTAAATGTCAAAATTTTAGAAAATTAAGGTTCCTTCTTGTTGGAAATTTTTAAAAATTATTATTGATTAATGCCAAAATTTCATAGGATTCAAGAAGTTATTATAGGATAGTTTTAGAGTTTTAATATGTATATTATTGCGTGTACTTAAGAGTGATTTCAGGCCGTTGCTGAACATTTTTGAAAATTTAAATGAAGTTTTGCTGATTTTGTTGTTTAATGTTGAAATCAATTTTTCAAAATAAAATAATTATTTGGCAGTGAGATGCCAAAGCTGAAAAGGTACTACGATGTTGTCCCCCAAATTCCAATGTCCAGCTTATAACTATGACACTCCTGAGAGGAAGAAGATGTATATTAGAGTTATCTGTAAAGTCAAGCGAAGACGGCACCGTAACCCCCTGTTTGGTCACATAGGGGGGACGAGATTTTTTTAAAAACCAGGAAAAAAAATGTACACTGGGCTTCAAGGGGGGCATGAAACTCAGTTTAGGAGCAAATTTAATTCGCTGTTAAACTGAGTTTGCCCTGTCCTTTTCTTTTCCTGAACGCTTTCAACCAATCATTGCTGTTGCTATGTGTACTGTAGCTATAAATGTTCTCGAGCCGCCGCCTGGTGCGTTTAATGCTGAGTTTCAGTATTTCATACCCTTATTTAATAAAATTTCATGACTTTGCGCACAAAAGCCAGGGGCCTAGGAGGGGATGAAGCATCATCAAATGAGGGGTGCAAACTCAGGCACAACAGGGCATGACTCTGGCTCTAACCCTGGTTAAAGCTTAGAATTGGGTTTGAGAATTTGAGCCAACCAGAGTTACCTGCTTTGTTGGTTGGGGGGGGGCTAGAACTGGAGGCTATTAACACCCCCAACAAGAGAAGCTTGAACATA
>Ga0209611_10006738_pt1 | contig 18668 bp, 10 predicted proteins | sample S1TSphgellanicum_3_FD_187693 | JGI IMG/M metagenome (GOLD analysis project Ga0209611, IMG submission 187693) | Host-associated microbial communities from peat moss isolated from Minnesota, USA - S1T2_Fc - Sphagnum magellanicum MG (SPAdes) (version 2) | ecosystem: Host-associated > Plants > Peat... | reverse complement strand
ATGTCTTGCTTTCCTGGAGTAAGTATGGTATACAGGGAAGGGAGCTATTACTAATAGAGGTTCTATCTCAAATGTTATGGCCAGCAATCCGAATGGTATGAGGCAGAGCAAGAACTTGAGTGACTGTGGGGTCCATCTCATGTGAAAGGAGCTATGGCAGACCTTGTTCGTGCTGAGCAATCTCATGACAGTGGTGGGACTTCATGGCATGCTTTAATCGACCCTCGCTACATCAAAGGTGACTTGCCTTTTGCTTACTCATAAAATATTAACACCTGGATATTGTGGATCTTTTGAAATAACATCTGAGGTCAATTGAAGAGAATGCTTCAGACTTGTGACCCTAAACCCTAAACCCTCAGTAGACTTTCTTTTTTTGTTTCACCCATGCCTGGTATTGAGGATGTATGGTTTTCTTGTGATGTGTTCCAATAGTTGTCGCCATTGGAGCAGCACTGTTCGCATTCCAGCAGTATGCAGGAATCAATGCAGTTTTCTACTTTTCATCGACAGTATTTCAGGCAGCAGGGGTGACATCTGATGTTGCAGCAAGTGTTTCAGTTGGAGCAGTTAACTTGCTTGGTATGTGAAGTATAAGGTTTCAGTTTTCTTCTTCTTCTGTTTCTAAACCAGTTTGTCAATCACATAGAAGAGCTGGCATTTGGACGCTCTCCAGGATTTGTGGCCCAACACTTATTAATAAGCTCAGATAGGTAATCAGGACAATAGTCCACATGCGGATCATTATAGTGGGTTGGTCCAGTTCTATTCAAAGCACATTTGAGGTGGGGAACACCATTTACGGTTCGGAACACGCACCGGTACAACAAAATTACCACCTTACAGAACAGCAGGTCCAGCATATACTCTAGTCACCACATTTTTAGGTGGAAGAGATGGTTTTCAAATATGTTGCATTTTCTATTAATTTCACCACAATATGAGAAAATCCAAAAGTCCTAATGTTCTTAAAATTTATAACTTTTCATCCATTTTCAGCCTTTTTTTTTAAAAGACCAATCAAAAAAACCTTCAAGAATTGATGTTTTAAAAACCTTATTTTCCCATCTCAATAAATTTTTTTTATTCATACTCTTACAAATCATATTCATTTTCAAAAATTTACTCAGAAAAAACAAATCAAAAAGTTTTTCAAATTGAAATGAAAGAAGATTTTCACATTTTAAAAAAAAAGCCCAAAACCTCTTTTTTAAGAACTGATTGTTTTTACAAAAAAAATTCCCATTTCAATATTTAAATTTCTTTTACTCTTGCAAAATCATAATGCTCAAAATCCATAACTCAAAAAAATTATGATAATAAACAAGTTTGTCAATTGAAATGGAACAAGATTTGAATAAACCTTACAAAAAAAGGCTCAAATTCTCATCAAAAGCTTTTGCAAACTGTTTGAAGTATAGTACACAACTCAATTCAACATAAAGAAACACTCTCAAATTGAAGCTCTTTTTGTGCTTCAACCACTGGACTAACTTCCCATCGTCCTCTCTCACTCTCTTCTCAAGAAGCTCAGAAAACCCATTTCCCAAAACCTTTGCAACAAAAGCGTTCAGCTCCAATTATCTCCCTAGGCGTAGATCTGCAAAGACCTGTGAAGCAGGAAGAACCTTGGCTATTTTTCCTCAAAGCTTCTGCAGCAAAAAGATTTGTCAAGCTCTAGTGGAGTTTTTCCATGGATTTTACAAATTTGTTTTTCTGTTTGCTTGTTTTACTTGGACACAGCTCCCTTCAATTCTTCGATTTTGGTATCAACAGTTCCTTGTAATCCCTTGACTTGCTGTCTGATTTTGCCGAAGAATGGAGTCTTGGAAGGAGCAGAAGAGGCCAAACCCTCGTCAATTTTGGCCTTCGCATCTCCCACCAAGTTCTTGCCACTGTTGCCAAAGTTAGGTTTGGAACCGAAGGGGTTGCCGCCACTCTTCACTTTGTTGATGGCTTGATCAGCTTTCCCTTGCACATCTCCTATGGCATCACTAGGAAGAGACTGCACACAGTGCACAACAGACCATTGAATGTAAAATACAAAACACTAAGAGAGAATTTCAAGAGCACGATTCATTCTATATTCTTCCAAAAAATGTTTTTGGGGCGGGGGGGTTACTACCTTAGATTGGAAGACGTTGTCGATTCTTTTCTTTGTCTTCTGCACGTTGCTAGCAACTTTGTTCCTTGCATCTTGCACTGCAGCACTCCCGCTGTTCTGCAGACCAGGAACAGCTCCAGCACCAGCTCTGCAATCGGTCCCAGATAAATCGGTCATGAACCCAGTTCACAATCAGGAATTCATAATCACCAGAGCTAGCAGCAAGCACACTAGATAGATATCTTGCAGCAAAAGCCGAGCATGTTTGTTTCCATGATCATCAGGTGTAGTTTTTGGTAGAGTTACAAAACAAAGCTGCGATTGTTGCAAGCAAGCAAGCAAGTATAATATTCTTACTGTTGAGAGAAGCGTTCAATATTCTCGGCTGCACCCTCGAGTACGCGGCCAGGACCGTAGCTTGGGGGAGAGTCGTTCTTGATCAACTTATCAGCATCCTGCAAGAGCTCACCAGCCTTGCGAGCTGTCCGCTCCGCACCGTCATTGCCTGGACCTGACGCTGCGAAAGCAGCAGGTCCAGCACCAGCTGCTAAGTTGATTGCCACACCGGCAGCTAGCAGCGATGCCAACACTTGCCTTCTCACCTTCTTGCCATCCTACACACACACACACACACACACACACACTCCACATGAGTTCCAGCGCCGCAAAAACGTTAGTATGGGTACTCTCTTCCAGCATCCAAAACAGGCCAAGATCACTTCTGAAGTACTATTCCACGTCACAAAAATGCATATCGACCGCTTTTCCTGGATTCTTACAATTTGATTAATGAGCTACTCTGCCACATGCAGAGAGATCTACAAAGCAATTATGAGCAATATTGTACCACGAGCTAGACACACCATGAAGTGAAACTAGTTCAAAGATTCGCCAAAACTCGTGTATTCCTCTTCTTCCGGGCGAGATCTAAATAGATTCCTGTCCTAAAACGTACCTCAGAAAGGTTAGCGCGCACAGCCACAACTCTGCCACTACTGCTTGCACAGCTACACTTGACGGGAGGTGCCAGCTGCTGCTGCACTGACCCACACCCATTAAACGCTGTATTCGAAGATGACAACTTCTTGGCAGCTGAAATGCTGCTGCTACTCAAAGCTGGTGCTGTCACAACAGACCCTACACTGGCCATCGCCAAACTACAAACTGCCATATTCTCTAACTGAAACGTTCCTGAAAGGACTCTCTCGAACTTCTTCTTCGACAACTGTGTGTAGAAAATGGAAAAAAAAAAGCTCACAACTGAACCGGAAAGCGGGATCTCTCGACGACTTCTGATTGTGGAAACAAATTTCTACAGTAGATTTTGCTGCCGGTGCTGCAGTTTGTTGGAGATATGGAATCGTTGTGCGTGTAATTGAGGAGAGTCACGTTGCTTGTTATAGTGTGTCCTTCCGGTGAGCGTCTTCGAGACCTCTCGGCGTGTCGGAGCGCGCGACGCCAACCACGGAACGCCAACCACGTTGGTACACGGCATGCATGGAAGCCCACACGTGTAAAAACTATTTCCTTTTCGTGAATGTATGCCATGTGGTGGGTCTATAGAAGCTTTTTTTTTTTCCCCTTTTTTCTTTTTTTGTTGCTCTTTTTTTTGTGTGGGGGCGTGCAATTAAATTTGTGGATCAGAGCTTTCTTTTTCAATATTTTCAATATCCAAAATTTGGCAGATTTTTCCAAAACATTAGCAAAAACATTAATTGAATTTACACAAGAAAAACAATTTTGTCCCAAAAACTTTCCCAATTGTTTTGTCGACAACAAAAAAAAAATTTAAAAAAAAAAAAATCTCCAAAAAAATGAAATCATTGATTATTTCTGGGGAGAATATTTTAGAAAAGGAATATTATGAAAAAAAGCCCTATGATTATTATTATTATTATTTTCAAAAAATCGTCTAAAAACGAAAATTTTCTTAAAATTTCGCAAATTTTGCCACAACTGCCTACAACATGAAAGGCCAAGTCTTAAGATTTTTTTCTACTTTCATGTTTTGAATGTTGCCAAATTTGGCTAAATACTTTTAGAGATGATCACCACTTGAGCAACATCACAAAATTAAAAACAATAGACACTTTGCTCCCAATAATTGGTGGCTTTTAGTTTCAAATATCTCTATATATATGTGATAAAAAATATTCTACATATTAACAACTTGGACTTTCCAGGGTTCAGTTATAGTTGAGTTTTGATTCCAAACATTCTTCTTGTGTGGAGAAAACCACTGAATGTTGTTGCTTCATGCTACTTGTGATGGGTTTAGGTTGGGTTTAGGTCTTAGGTTACTTGATTTCTCCTCTTAGGGCTCCTCATTGTGTGTTTTTGCACTTTCGGGTGTTGTCTTTTGTTTGGACTTGGATTTTTTTTCCCTCTTCTCTTATTTCCCCTTGTTGAGTGTTTTTCTTTTATTTATTTATTTACTTAATAATTAGGCTAGTGTATCGATTTCTTGAGGGAGGCACTTTTTTTCGATCTATGTACAAGTACAAACCCTAAACCCTAAATATCTGAAAACTGGACAATGTTGCGAGATGCTAAATACCCCCTCTAGGAATTTGGCGAGTGTCAGTGTGGCATTACTTGCATGCCAAGAACATAACATGCTGCCAAAGTGATGTGTATAAAGAGTTGATTCCGAACACTCCAATCATTATCACCTTGCCAAAGGCTGAGTGGGCTCAAGCAGATAGAGCACTTTCTTATTTTTGCTCTTTTTTTTTTCCTTCTAAAATTGATATCATTTTGTCTCTTTAATGACAGAGTTTTGTGTTATAAAATATGACACATCTTCTTCATGTTTCATACCTATTTGCATAAAATGGTCAACATGGTAGTTGTTGGTTGAGGACAATAATACCACAAAAATTTCAAACCAACTTGGCTATTGGTTGAATACTGGACTGCGAAGTAGTGCTGGTATTATTAATTAAAATCGAAAAGAAATATGGTTTAGGGTGATGAGCTACATGGTGGTTTAGATCTTCAACTAGCATGCCATCCATTCATATGTAATGGCTCTACTTTGTTATGATAATACTTGCTGGTCTTATAATTTGAATCCAATTTGGCTTCAACAAAATTACAAACCTTTGATCTCGATACCTTAGAACTTACTCTGGAGAATGTCTTGAGCACCTTGAACTTACCAACACTTGTTCACACCAATGTTTTATATCAGTACATATGCTGCAATCTGGATACATAGCATTGCTACATATATTCGTACCATAGAACATACCAAATCAGGTATGAAATTGGTCAGGTGATACTCATGCCATACCAACCTAGGTATTGGGTTTTGCATACTATTGGTGATACCAATACTCATGCTTCAATGGGGTGATGGATCTAGGTCTATATGAATAGTAGGGATACCGGTGCTAGTGTTTGGGGATGACTATGGAGGTAGGTATGAACTATGATTATGAAAGTGCTTTAGGTTTTTGTGATCCCATGTTCCAATTTGTGGCTTCTTCAATGATGAATTTTTGGTGTGGTTGCACTAGATTGTGATGATCTTCTTTGACTTGCAGATTTTCTTTTTCGTTGAGGTTGGTAAATATTTTGTTTTCATATTTTGTCATCTCCAACAAAGAAAAACTTTGAAGCACTGGGTAAATGTGTCTAGTTGAGAGGTTTTCAGAATTGATGCATAGTGGCAATATTTAACTAGCAATCACAGCTGGGTGCCAGATTTGCACATGCTACCCTTCTAAACAACCAGATGGACCAGCAATCAATGGATGTGACTGAAACGGATGATCACACAAGTGATGTTGTCAGCACTTCCTCTGCGGTAGCCTTCCTCTGTAAGCACCATGGCAGCCTCTTCAGGATCCACCAGGGACTCTACCATTGACACTGCCTCCTGGTTTGACAACACATTCCATAGTCCAGCCGTTGCTAGAACCAGAAAATCATCTCCCTCCTCAATATCATACTCCTGAATCTCATGTTCAGCCACAACATACTGCTTCAACGATCGGGCACCAAATGCACGGGATACTGCAGAGAAACCTTCTACTACAACACCTCCTGCATCCTCAATCCGTTTTCTTTCATCAGTTCGATTTGGTGTCTGATCAATTGACAGAGCAACCGCCTCACCACCTCTGTAAATGACAGCCCTAGAATCACCAATATTTGCAACTAGCAAATGGTCACCCACCACAAGACATGTACAAGCTGTTGATGCAGCATCCATGTGATTGATCTCTGAGCGCAAGTATTCTTGGTCAGTCTGTTGGAAGGTCTCAGCTATGGCTAGTTTGATGTCGTCAACAAGTTTAGGATGCTGCAACAAGTTATCAAAGAGGTGGTGCTTCACATACTCTGCTGCCCTCAAACCATTGTGTCCATCAAACACTCCAAACAATCCGATTGCCTGACTGTTAATCATGGGAATCTCTGTGTATAAGAAATCCTCCATAGAAGCACTTCTCCCTTGAAGCATTCCATACCCATACACAAACTTCATATTCTCACAAATACCCCCCCCACAACTGGGGTTCCCATCCCAGTCCCCAGTCCAATCGTTAGCAGAGCCCACCAAACACTTAGTCGAATCGTTATCAGAGTCTGCCTCCACAAACTTCATATTCTCACAAATACCCCCCCCACTACTGGGGTTCCCATCCCAGCCCCCAGTCCAATCGTTAGCAGACCCACCCAAACACTCAGTCGAATCGTTATCAGAGTCCGCCACCACACATCCTAAACCCTCCTCCTCCAGGATGCTCCATCTGGAAAAGAAATTAAATGGCTGCACCAGAATCCTCTTCTTGCAAACTACCAACATTTGGCAGATTTCAGGAAACTGAGGACGCTCTCGAGGATTTGTAGCCCAACACTTATTAATAAGCCTAGATAGGTAATCAGGACAATAGTCCACATGTGGTAAAGGAGGCCTCTCCCCATTGCGAATTCTCTGAAGAAGATTTGTTTGTGGCATGCCTTGGAATGGCATTTCCCCAGTGAGGACCTCAGAGAAAATGATAGCAAAGCTATAAACATCTGCTGACTTTGTGTATTTCTCTCTGTTCTCCTCATCTTCAAACACTTCAGGTGCTCTCCACTTCGTTGTACCCACCATCGGTGTGGAGCACCCAGAGTCATTTAGGTGCAACTTTGACTCGCCAAAGTCTGTAAGTTTAACTTGCACAAGTGAGGAGGAAAGGGGTGACCCATCCAGATCATCCACAACATTTACAAGAACATTAGTTGACTTGAGGTCACGGTGCACCACCCCACTCTCATGCAGGTGTTTCATGCCGTCAGCTATCTGTAGCATGATGTTGATAGCTAAAAGCAGTGAAAGAGGAGGTTGTCCTTCTCGACTGGCTTCCTTCTTCTCGTCTAAGTAGGTCCGTAAGTCCTTGCTCATGAGCTCTGTAACAATGACAGTCCGAGTCTCCTTGTATGTGTAGCCTATGAAGCGAACCACGTTTGGGTGTCGCACCCTTGAAAGCAGATTTATTTCATTTTCCACTGCCTTCCTGTTTGTGATCTTGCGGATCAAAACCTTAGCAGCTGCCCTCCTTCCAAGGAAGTCACACTTGTACACTGCTCCACTTGCTCCTTCTCCAAGAGGCTCGTCATAAATGGGCCGCACATCATCATATTCAATCAAGTGTGGAGGATGACCATCATCGGAAATCTCTGGCTTGAGTTTTCCTAGCAGGTGTCTTGCAAGCTTAGCAGACTTACTGGGGGTGATAAAATAACGTTGCGAGTATTGTTCCATACGACGCAGCAAGCTATCCATGTCTTTCTCAGACACTTCGCTGATATCTGACATCGAGACATATCGCCGACAGGCGTCTCTAGCTTTTGGACAACATAGCGGTTCGCCGCTTCCAATTGCAATCGCAATCAACACCTGCAAACATAGGAGAACGTCTCTCAGGTTGAGGAATACCGCCATTCCGACCGATGCGGAATCGGACGAGGTGATCACTGACATCCACCAATCGTTGCGGCTCCAGTCTGTGACCAACGTTTGGCCACACAACATCGCGCGCCGCAATTCCACCAGTGTTGTTTCGCAGTCAGGATTTATTGTTGAAGCATCCTCCAATAGAAACATGTCTAATTCGACGATGCAAAGCAAGTATCGGTGTGCAATGAGTCTGCACAAGGATTTGTTAAACTGGACCTTTTCACATTGAAGGTCTACATTCTTCGCCACAGCTTTACATTCCTGGAACACATCTCTCGCTAGAGACGCCATATCGGAACAAAACAGTGAGAAAGAACCCTTGCTCCCCAAGAGAACAACGATGTCACTCTGCGTAGCTCCTGTAAAGCCCGAATCGATCTATTCGTGCTAACCCCTACCGCCGGCGGAAACCCGAGATCCGCCCTGCACTCGACTCTGGACAGAGCAATGCACCCTCGATCCTTGAAGCTGTCTCACAACGTCCCCACCAAAAGCCCTACCCTAAAAAGAACCCTTGAATGTGGCATGTTGATCAAGTTGGCAATTTCTTCACTTCAATCGCCGCTCCTCGTCAACAAGAAAGAGAGAGAGAAAGAGCTCCCGAAACAAAATGATCCCAAAGCGAAGACAAACAAAAGCCCCATTTCTACACAAACCATTCCCAGGAATAGATCAAATCAAGACTTGCTAGGCTATACTACTAGTGATTGCCACTGTGAAAATTCCCAAGTCCCCCAAAAATCCCCAAATCTTTCCTCTCTCCAACGCACATACATATGTGGATGAGACAAACACATATAACTGTGCAATGCAAGCGCTGAGTCGAGCTTGGATCGCCTCAAATGGACTTGAGAATCTCGAGAGTGCTTGCTTATTATGCATTACGAGCTTGCTGAGAAAGGCCCTATCCGCGTGAGTTGTGTAAAGAGTGAGAACCTGGGCGGAAGAAGCCAAGTTCGTCGTCTTTCACTCGTTTACCGATTGTTTTTGTCCTTTTCTGAAGGGCCTTAAATTTCCCTTCCTTTTAACTTCCCAGGGACGGAAATTATGAATTTTCTAGGGATTTTGTGTGAATTTTTGGCCAAGTGATCAATTTTTTTCACAATCGAAAGGCAAAAAGGAGTGAATTGTTTGGATCATTTTGGCTATAAAGGTTTTGTGATTGAACAATGAACACAATCGTGAGACATGCATGACAATTTTATTTTTTTTGCAAATCGGTAAATAGTATGGCCAATGAAATCTTAGCCCTACCATATATTATATGAGTAATGTGCCGAATTAATTTGCACTCTTTGACTTCTTATTTGACGATCTAAACCTTTCAATTATATGATTGTTTCATGGCTACTGCACCATATAATGCCACCTAATTTTGGGTTTTTTGAAAAATTATCCCACTTTTTTTTTTCTTTAATACTTTTAGCACCCATGTCTTTCCATAGCATCATTTTGGCTATTTTTAGCCACCATAACAAAACCCATTCTTCATCCATTATGGATGCCAGGTAACTCTCAACTTGATTGATGGCCAAGTAGCCCTGGCGGCCTTGTCCTCTAAGTTCTGGAGCTTCTTCATGAAGAGAATCCAGCTTTTCATCCATGAGGTTCCTTTCTTCATCTTGGGAATGGGCTACTTTTAAATTCTTTCAGACACTCTTTTTTTTGGGGCTGAAAATCGCCAATTTTTTAAAAATTTTTAAATGATCCAACTGAAATCCTGAAGGAAAAACGAGGTTCAAAAATAAAAACTTAGCCAAAACTACGGTATTCTCTCAATGAATGTAGCCACATCGTCGACATATGAATAATTCAGGGATGGGATCATGGGATTATCGCCACCTGAACTATGTTAGGGAAAAGCTTATAGCCACCTTTATTAGTACATTCAAGAATTTGAGCACTAAAATCACTTATTGTTGATTACCATGCTTGCATCTAAGTCTCTTCCTCATCCATCAGGTCCTTCAAATAGTCCTACGGAATTGGAATCATGCCCCCGTGCTGCCCAACTCTCATGGTGGAGCCTTCATCTCATGCACGTTTTCTCGTCAAAGGGGAAGAGGTTGAAGGCTTCTAACATTGTGGATCTCATGGAACTACAGTAACTGCCTGTGAAAACAAATAGCTATGACATAAGAGAAGCAGCTGCATCCAATATCTCTAGAACAAAAGGAGCAAACTATTGGCCACCACTGAATAAAGGGGAAAGGAGATCATTTCAAATCCTTAGAGCAAGTGTCCGTAAAAGCCACCTGTCCTTAAAAGTTCCTATAAAGTGTTCATATCAACATAAACAAAAAAGAGGGAAGGAAATTACCTTATATGGATTGTTGCAGGATACATGCAAATCCCATTGAATCTACTATCTACAAGTATGCACTATAAAGTTCCATATTCTTCTCTAATCGTCTCAACTAACTGAAAGGTATTCAGCATAATACTAAATGTCATGTGTCATCATCTCCAACAAAGAAAAACTTTGAAGCACTGGGTAAATGTGTCTAGTTGAGAGGTTTTCAGAATTGATGCATAGCAGCAATATTTAACTGGCAATCACAACCGGGTGCCAGATTTGCACATGCTACCCTTCTAAACAACCAGATGGACCAGCAATCAATGGATGCGACTGAAACGGATGATCACACAAGTGATGTTGTCAGCACTTCCTCTGCGGTAGGCTTCGTCTGTAAGCCTCATGGCAGCCTCTTCAGGATCCACCAGGGACTCTACCATTGACACTGCCTCCTGCATCAACATCACATTCCATAGTCCAGCCGTTGCTAGAACCAGAAATTCATCTCCCTCCTCAATATCATACTCCTGAATCTCAGGGTGAGCCAGAACACACTGCTTCAATGATCGGGCACCAAATGCACGGGATACTGCAGAGAAACCTTCTGCTAGAACACCTCCTGCATCCTCAATCCATAAGCTTTCATCAGGTTGATTTGGTGTCTGATCAGTTGACAGAGCAACTGCCTGACCACCTCTGCAAGTGACAGCCCAGGAATAACCAGTAAATACTACAACACCTCCTGCATCCCCAATCCGTTTTCTTTCATCAGGTTGATCTGGTGCGTGATAAGCTGACAGAGCAACTGCCTGACCACCTTTGCAAATGACAGCCCTAGAATTACCAATATTTGCAACTAGCAAATGGTTACCCACCACAAGACATGTACAAGCTGTTGATGCAGCATCCATGTGATTGATCTCTGAGCGCAAGTATTCTTGGTCAGTCTGTTGGAAGGTCTCAGCTATGGCTAGTTTGGTGTGGTCAACAAGTTTAGGATGCCGCAACAAGTTATCAAAGAGGTGGTGCTTCACATACTCTGCTGCACTCACACCATTGTGTCCATCAAACACTCCAAAAAATCCAATTGCCAGACCATAAATCATGGAAATCTCTGCGCATAAGAAATCCTCCATAGAAGCACTTCTCCCTTGAAGCATTCCATACCCATACACAACCTTCATATCCTCACAAACACCTCCCCCACTAGTGGGATTCCCATCCCAGCCCCCAGTCTGATTGTTAGCAGCGAACCCCAAATCGATCTCAGTACAATAGTTATCAGAGTTTGCCTCCAAACACCCTAAACCCTTCTCCTCCAGGATGCTCCGTTGTGAAGATCTGGAAGAGACAAGATATGACTGCATCAGAATCCTCTGCTTGCAATCTGCCAACATTTGGCAGATTTCAGGAAACTGAGGACGCTCTCGAGGATTTGTGGCCCAACACTTATTAATAAGCTCAGATAGGTAATCAGGACAATAGTCCACATGCGGTAAAGGAGGCCTCTCCCCATTGCGAATTCTCTGAAGAAGAGTTGTTAGCAGCACACCTTGGAATGGCATTTCCCCAGTGAGGACCTCAGAGAAAATGATAGCAAAGCTATAAACATCTGCTGACTTTGTGTATTTCTCTCTGTTCTCCTCATCTTCATACACTTCAGGTGCCCTCCACTTGGTTGTACCCACCATCGGTGTGGAGCACCCAGAGTCATGCAGGTTCAACTTTGACACGCCAAAGTCTGTAAGTTTGACTTGCACATGTGAGAAGGAAAGGGGTGACCCATCCTGATCATCCACAACCTTTACAAGAACATTACTTGACTTGAGGTCACGGTGCATCATCCCACTCTCATGCAGGTGATTCATGCCGTCGGCTATCTGGACCATGATGTTGATAGCTAAAAGCAGTGAAAGAGGGGGTTGTCTTCCTCGACTGGCTTCCTTCTTCTCGTCTAAGTAGGTCCGTAAGTCCTTGCTCATGAGCTCTGTAACAATGACATTCCGAGTCTCCTTGTATGTGTAGCCTATGAAACGAACCACGTTCGGGTGTCGCACCCTTGAAAGCAGATTTATTTCGTTTTCCACTGCCTTCCTTTCTGTGATCTTGCGGATCAAAACCTTAGCAGCTGCCCTCCTTCCAAGGAAGTCACACTTGTACACTGCTCCACTTGATCCTTGTCCAAGAGGCTCGTCATAAATGGGCCGCACATCATCATATTCAATCAAGTGTGGAGGGTGCCCATCATTGGAAATCTCTGCCTTGAGTTTTCCTAGCAGGTGTCTTGCAAGCTTAGCAGACTTACTGGGGGTAATAAAATAACGTTGCGAGTATTGTTCTATAAGACGCAGCAAGCTATCCATGTCTTTCTCAGACACTTCGCGGACACCTGATATTGAGACAGATGACGAATAGCCGTCTGCAGCTTCCGGACTCCATAGCGGTACGAAGCTTCCAGTTGCAATCGCAATCAACACCTGGACACATAGGGAGCCGTCTGCAGCTTCCGGACTCCATAGCGGTACGAAGCTTCCAGTTGCAATCGCAATCAACACCTGGACACATAGGAGAACGTCTCTCAGGTTGAGGAATACCGCCATTTCGACCGATGCGGAATCGGACGAGGTGATCACTGACATCCACCAATTGTTGCGGCTCCAGTCTGTGACCAACCTTTGGCCACACAACATCGTGCGCCGCAATTCCACCAGAGCTGTTTCGCAGTCAGGATTTATTGTTGAAGGATCCTCGAATACAAGCAAGTCTAATTCGACGGTGCAAAGCAAGTATCGGTCTGCAATGAGTCTGCACAAGGATTTGTTAAACTGAACCTTTTTATATTGAAGGTCTACATTCTTCGCCACAGCTTTACATTCCTGGAACACATCTCTCAGTAGAGACGCCATATCGGAACAAAACAGGGAGAAAGAACCCTTGCTCCCCAAGAGAACAACGATGTCACTCTGCGTAGATCCTGTAAAGCCCGAATCGATCTATTCGTGCTAACCCCTGCCGCCGGCCGAGACCCGTGATCCACTTTGCACTCGACTCTGGACAGAGCAATGCACCCTCGATCCTTGAAGCTGTCTCACAACGTCCCCACCCAAAGCCCTACCCTAAAAAGAACCCTTGAATGTGGCATGTTGACCACGTTGGCAATTTCTTAACTGCAATCGCCACTCCTTCTCAAGAAGAAAGAGAGAGAGAGAGAAAGAGCTCCCGAAGCAAAATGATCCCAAAGCGAAGACAAACAAAAGCCCCATTTCTACACAAACCATTCCCAGGAATAGATCAAATCAAAGACTTGCTAGGCTATACTACTAGTGATTTCCACTGTGAAAATTCCCAAGTCCCCCAAAATTCCCAAATCTTTCTTCTCTCCAACGCACATTCATATGTGGATGAGACAAACACACAAAACCGTGCATTGCAAGCGCTGAGTCGAGGTTGGATCGCCTCAAATGGACTTGAGAATCTCTCAACGCTGCAGGAAAAAAATATTCGAGAGTGCTTGCTTATTATGCATTACGAGCTTGCTGAGAAAGGCCCTATCCGCGTGAGTTGTGGAAAGTGTCTTAGCGGAAGAAGTCGAGTTCGTCGGCTTGCACTTGTTTACTGATTGACTAGTTTGAACCCCGTGCCTAATGCACAGGTGTGTGCGTATTTGACGGTACATATTACAAAACCAGATATGAAGTACAAATTTTTTAAACAACTGTCTATACTCATGGTGACACACTGAATATCCAATGTAGAAATCTGGCAATCTTTTACTATTTTTTCACCTCACTTTTGGCTTTTGAAACCCTCCAAAGTCAGTTCATTTTTTAATTTTTGAATTTTTCATTTCACTTTTCAGCGAAATTTTTCTGGTAAAAATAATGGCATTAAGGGCTTAAGTGGCAGAATCTGCCACAGAGGACCTAATCCTTAGCATTAAAAGTAAGGAGTCAAGCCCCATGAGAAATTTATAGGCCGGCCATAGAGGACCCCTTTCTTGACATTAAGAGTAGGGGTGTAGTTGCAGAATGACAACATCAGCAGCAAGTGCAATTGCCTCTCAATTAAACACCAGGTGAGCTTGAATGGTCATCCCCAGCCATTTTATTTATTGGAAAACTTTTGCAGAAAAGTGAAATTGAAAAAGAAGTGATTTTCAGCGAAAAAATAATAAATAATAATACTATTTAAAAATTTGGATCACATAAGGTATCAATCTTTTTGAAAAATTTAGACTCATGAGTTAACAATTTCATTGTCAAAATAATACCCCTGGTTATCAATTTACTTGGGTTTTTTTTATAAATAATAAATTATGCATAGAGGTCAGTTTTCAATTACTCACCTTGCAAACCACCAGTTATATTGTCTAGGTAGGGTAGGCTATAGGGTTTTTAAAAAAAGTAATATGTATTTTTTCTATTTTTCCAACCTAAACATGTTTTCTTTTTTTCCTGTTTTTTTTCATAAACTTTTCGTGATTGAGAGGAGAAAGGAAGAACAGGAAAGGAAAAAACTTGAAATGCTACACATGACAGGCCCTCCAGGCAGAGTCGGCCATTTTCGGTCGAAGTAAACAGATCATGACAGGACGGATGGGTGATCGAACGGATGGACAGATGGATGATGGGAGAGATGCTGCTTCACCACGTCCTTTACTATATGTAATTCTGTTCTTTTGTGAAGGGCCTCAAATTTCCCTTCTTTCAACTTCCCTAGGACGGAAATTATAAATTATTTTCTAGGGATTTTGTGTGAATTTTTGGCCAAAGTGATCAATTTTTTTCACAATCAAATGGCAAAAAGGAGTGAATTGTTTGGATCATTTTGGCTATAAAGTTATTTTGTCATTTTCAAGTAGAGTGGGTTATTGCATCAAATTAGCAAACAATGGAAAACTTACAGTTTTTGTAGATGAGAGTGAGCATGGCTCTTCCACCCCATCTCCACTCCACCACTTTTTCCATTTACACTAATAGTGTCCTTATGTTCATTCACAAATTGTTCAATATGAACAATGAACACAATTGTGAGACATGCGTGACAATATTTTTTTTTTGCAAATCAGTAAATAGTATGGCCAATGAAATCTTAGCCCTACCATATATTATATGAGTAATGTGACGAATTAAATTGCACTCTTCGAGTTCGTATGTGACGATCTAAACCTTTCAATTATATGATCAATTAATGGCTACTGCACCATATAATGCCACCTAATTTTGGGTTTTTAAAAAAATTATCCCACTTTTTTTTTTCTTTAATACTTTTAGCACCCATGTCTTTCCATAGCATTTTGGCTATTTTTAGCCACCATAACAAAACCCATTCTTCATCCAGTATGGATGCGAGGTAACTCCCAACTTGATGGTCAAGTAGCCCTGGGGGCCTTCTCCTCTAAGTTCTCCAGCTTCTTCATGAAGAGAATCAATCTTTTCATCCATGAGGTTCTTTTCTTCATCCTGGGAATGGGCTCCTTTTAAATTCTTTCAAGCACTCTTTTGTTTCGGGCTAAAAATCGTCAAATTTCTTTTTTTTTAAAAATGATCCAACTGAAAGCTTTGAGGAAAAACGAGGTTCAAAAATAAAAACTTAGCCAAAACTACACTATTCCCCGAATGAATGTAGCCACATCGTCGACATATAAATAATTCAGGGATGGGATCATGGGATTATTGCCACCTTAACTATGAGCATGGGTAGTTAAAGCAAGTAAAGAATTTAAAATTCGAGTTATCTCACGCTTTTACATGTTTGGGTAGACTAGGCACAGTTTTGAGTTCGTTTAAAAGGGTTTCGTGATTGATGCAATTAAAACATTTGGAAACGTCTACATTCAAAACATATTTAGGCTTGCCTCAAATAGCTAAAGAATATGGGTTTAACGGCAGCATCAACTGAAAAGCCAAAACAAATAGAGGGTCAAATGGTGCTAGCTTTCTACCCATGAAGGCAGAGGGCATAGAAAAAAAGGGTTTTTTTGTTGCGCCCTTTCGAATTTTGTATAGCCAAGAAAGAAAAAAAAAACACCCGGAAAGCTAACATTCTGGGGTACTTAAATCCCTCGCTTAAGTACTTTTGACACCTCCTCATTTTTCAGGTCAATTTAAGGTTGGTGCAAGTCTCTTTGACATTGCTTTCTAATGGAGTACTCTATGACCACAAGTTTTAATTATTTATCACGTAAGTATCTAAGTGTCTATAAATCTCACTCAAGCATGTAAACATACATACATACATACATACATATCATTAAAGTGTGGGTGGGTTTGTGTGTATGTGGAATAGTTAGGCAAATTTGTAACTGAATAAAATTTACATAATGTTAATGGTAAATTCCTTAGACTACTCAAATTTCAAGTTCAAAACCTTGCATAAAGAAAATGGGAGCTGAAACACCACTAAAGGTCTCAATAGTAAGGTGCGCTCCCATAGTGGGTTTACTGTGAAGGGACCCAATAAAGAATTACACACTTTGCAGTTGGTGCCAATTTGGGTTGTTCCTATGCAAAAAGTAAGTCCCTCTCTGCTCTTTAAGGGGTATTATGTCCTTGCAAACGTGCTTACACAAGTGTTTTTCTTCGAGCAATGAGAAGCTCTTGATATTGAGAGCTTCTTCCAGCCTAGATTTGGTGTGGCTGGAATGAAATATGGGTTGGTTTCATTGGTTGTGTGCTTTTGTTGTTCCAGAATTTGAGCACTAAAATCACTTATTGTTGATTACCATGCTTGCATCTAAGTCTTCCTCACCCATCAGGTCCTTCAAATAGTCCTATGGAATTGGAATCATGCCCCCCGCCCCCCTGTGCTGCCCAACTCTCATGGTGGAGCCTTCATCTCACGCACAAGTTTTATCATCAAAGGGGAAGAGGTTGAAGGCTTCTAACATTGTGGATCTCATGGAACTAAAGTAACTGCCTGTGAAAACAAATAGCTATGATATAAGAGAAGCAGCTGCATCCAATATCTCTAGAACAAAAGGAGCAAACTATTGGCCACCACTGAATAAAGGGGAAAGGACATAATTTCAAATCCTTAGAGCTAGTATCCATAAAAGCCACCTGTCCTTAAAAGTTCCTATAAAGTGTTCAAATCAACATAAACAAAAGAGGGAAGGAAATTACCTTATATGGATTGTTGCAGGATACATGCAAATCCCATTGAATCTACTACCTACAAGTATGCACTATAAAGTCCCATATTCTTCTCTAATCGTCTCAACCTAACTGAACGGTATTCAGCATAATACTTAATGTCATGTGTCATCATCTCCAACAAAGAAAAACTTTGAAGCACTGGGTAAATGTGTCTAGTTGAGAGGTCTTCAGAATTGATGCATAGCCAGCAATATTTAACTGGCAATCACAACCGGGTGCCAGATTTGCACATGCTACCCTTCTAAACAACCAGATGGACCAGCAATCAATGCATGTGACTGAAACGGATGATCACACAAGTGATGTTGTCAGCACTTCCTCTGACATAGGCTTCCTCTGTAAGCACCATGGCAGCCTCTTCAGGATTCACCAGGGACTCTATCATTGACACTGCCTCCTGGTTTGACAACACATTCCATAGTCCAGCTGTTGCTAGAACCAGAAAGTCCACTCCCTCCTCAATATCATACTCATGAATCTCAGGGTCAGCCACAACATACTCCTTCAACGATCGGGCACCAAATGCACGGGATACTCTAGAGAAACCTTCTACTACAACACCTCCTGCATCCTCAATCCGAAATCTTTCATCAGGTCGATTTGGTGTGTGATCAGCTGATAGAGCAACTGCCTTACCACCTCTGCAAATGACAGCCCTAGAATCACCAATATTTGCAACTAGCAAACGGTCACCCACCACAAGACATGTACAAGCTGCTGATGCGGCATCCATGTCATTGATCTCTGAGCGCAAGTATTCTTGGTCAGTCTGTTGGAAGGTCTCAGCTATGGCTAGTATGATGTCGTCAACAAATTTAGGATGCTGCAACAAGTTATCAAAGAGGTGGTGCTTCACATACTCTGCTGCCCTCGAACCATTGTGTCCATCAAACACTCCAAACAATCCAATTGCCAAACCATTAATCATGGGAATCTCTATGCATAAGAAATCCTCCATAGAAGCACTTCTCCCTTGAAGCATTCCATACCCATACACAAACTTCATATTGTCACAAATACCCCCCCCACTATTGTGGTTCTCATCCCAGCCCGCAGTGTGATCGTTAGCAGAGGCCTCCAAACAATGAGAAATTTCGTCGTCATTCCAATCATTATTAGAGTTTGCCTCCAAACACCCTAAACCCTTCTCCTCCAGGA
>Ga0209611_10006737_pt1 | contig 18671 bp, 17 predicted proteins | sample S1TSphgellanicum_3_FD_187693 | JGI IMG/M metagenome (GOLD analysis project Ga0209611, IMG submission 187693) | Host-associated microbial communities from peat moss isolated from Minnesota, USA - S1T2_Fc - Sphagnum magellanicum MG (SPAdes) (version 2) | ecosystem: Host-associated > Plants > Peat... | reverse complement strand
GGGTGGGTTGTAACATATGTATGCCTAATAAGTTTCTACTTTTTCAATGGTGTTGTTGAAATTGCATCTTTATATTTTTCTAAGTCTAGATATTGTTTGCATCCTCAGGAAAAAATTGTAAGGTGCTTGAAATTATTCCCATTGACATGGAAGGGAAAGGTGTGAAACAATTGCATCAGTTTGTTTGTGATTGCTTTTAGGGGTGACTCGAAGAGATGCAACAACGAAAATGCATGCAGAGACCTTGAGAATCACAAATGAGTTTCAAACTAATGTTGAGGTTGGGGTACCTAATTACCCTAAAGAAGGACATGATAAATCTTGTGGTAGCCAAAACAATCTTCCTCCCCCAAAGGTGAACCAATCAAACACAGGCATTGTGAGGCACACGAAGAAAAAGGGGAATGCATTGACAATGAAGGAAAAGAAGGTTTCAAGTAAACAAAAGCGGAATTATGCATTGTTTCAAAGCAAGGAAAATTGTGCTAAGATTGAAAAAAAGGTTCAAGTTGGTGCTAAATTATAAGCCTCTTTAACATCTTAAGTCTCGCGCACATCAATATCATCATCATCAAGGTTGAATTTGTAGGCAATAGATGAAGACGATAAGGAGAAAGAAGCTGGTGAGGAACTGTTAAGCATTATGCCTCTTGTGGATACGTTGAACCCCTTGAAATTTTTTTTCAGATAAGCCGATACATGGCTATACAATTGCAAATATTTTTAACGATTGTTAATTGTAGATATGTGATAATTGTAAATTAAGAAATCAAATAAAGATAAAATATTACGAACAATCCATTATATGCTTTAAATGTAATTTAGTTTGCATAATTTTCTATCCCCGTGTCATATATGCAATAGGATTATACTTTCAGTTCAAGTAATGCCTATCATAATCTTATTTGTGTTGTACATTTTTAGTGAATTGCTAAGATCCTCTTACTTATTAGAATACGACCTAGCGGCCACATTGCCATATTTCAATAAGGGGTGAAAAATAATTTCTTTAACCTAGGCACCCCTAGTAGTCACCAAGCCTAACCATTGAACATGATTGTCATTATGCGCCTGGTGGTCATTAGGCTTATCAATAGTTAGTTCGATGAATGCATAATTGAAAATTCAAGGTGGCCACTAGGATAGATACGATGTCGTTAAACACCAAGGGGTTGCTAAACATTCTCGTGTAACATATTATAGGATACCTACGATGTTTTTAAACACCTGGCAGTCACCAAGCGTAGGTTTCCCAATTCTTATGAATGAATCACACTAAATATGGAATTTCGTTAAAGGTTGCAACCACCAAGCTTGTTGATAATAACACTATGGATTGTTCTTTTGAAATATCAATGAACATCTATGTATTGATTAGGTTAAAATTAATGCAACGTCTTTTTCTAAATATTTTTTCTACCTTATTTTAGTATTTTTGTTGTTTAGTTGTGGTCAATTTTGATTTTTTGTATGATTTGTAAAATTGCATTAAAGTTTTATTTGCTTGAACTTTTGTGTGCAAATGGCTTGGAATTTGTACTGCATAGGTGCAATGTAAATACATTCAAGACCTTAGATCCTTTTGATATGAGGCATGGAGTTTTAAGCAAAAAAATTCCTCTCATAGTAATGGTGAGCTCTCTTGAATCTTTCTTGTTAATGCATTGTGAGGAGATGTATGTTGAATTGAATTGAATTTAAAAATTTTGTTTGATTTCTTGTGTTTAATTTAGGGAAATTTGAAAATGAATTAGAAGGCAACTATGGCAGTGTTTGTGAGGAGAAAACAATTACTGTTGCCACGGATTCAATGGATGGTCACACCATTCTTTGTATCCAAAATGCGGGGGTTTCTCCGACTGATGATCCCTTGTATCATTTAAGAGGTCAGGAAATGGAAAGTCATATTTGCCATAATGAAAATTTGTAGGTGAGTCCCTTGGCGTTGTTTTTGTCTTGAGGGAGTTTAATTAGACAATAAAATTCTTTAAAATTTGTACTTTTAAAGCAAAGAATTAGTAATGCCACCTTTTTTAATGGTAAAATTCAATAATATTTGATTTTTTGAAACAATGTTATAAGTTTTGTGATGTGTGAAGTTACTTTATTGTTATTGGAGTGCTAGCGAATATAAATGCACTATTAAAATACAACTAAAGGGAATTGAACTTCACAATACGAAGTTGAAAGTTTGAACTTCATGCCATTACAAATATTTGTCTAATATCTTTGAGAATGCAAAGTAGTCATGGATTTGCCACGAATATTTGTTTAATACCATTGAATGTTCAAAGGAGTCCATGATTTGCCAAAATAATCTTCTGTATTTTTTCAATGTGAGGGTTTTATTTTGAATGTGTGCATTTGGTGAAATCATAGGTCTAATGTCCATCCTTGTCACTGGAGAACTAGACAATAGGACTACATGATGCAGTTGTCTGCATAGAATTTATCCATGTCAAGGACACATTTACATACGATCCACATTCTGACCAAGAATCACATGAACTCGCCACGACATTTGGGTTGCTAGAAAAATCTCTAGGTGAATTGAAGGTGAGTGAGTACCATTTGATTTTTGACTTGAATGGAGTATTAGTAGCGACAGGGGAGGGTCCAACTAGATCTCAGTCGATGATTTTGCAACATGGGTTGAAAGAGTTCCTTTCTAGTTGTGCAACAAAATTCACTACGTACATATGGTCTTTTGCAATGAGGAGAAATTTCTCAAGGCACTTGGAAGTTATTAAGGAGAGAATTGGTGTTCACCTCAAATATTCAAGGATAGTAGACCAAGCAATATGTTTCAAAAATGAGTTTCCTCCCTAAAAAGCCCAAAAAACCTTTCTCCATAAAAACCGAAACACATTTTTTGATGTCTTTCTTGGTACAAACTATGAAAATACATTGCTTGTAGATGACACACTTTACAAGAGTTTATTTAATCCTCCTTTTAATATCATTTTTCTTGAGATGTTTTACAGGTCCCTAATAGACAATGATTACTTGCTTGAAATTGTTTTTCCTTACTTAAAAGCCTCTCATTCCTCTAGAATGCAGGTCTGTAAATTTGTAGAATGTAATCCTCCTAGGAAGATTAAACACATTCTTCCTTCCGACCTTTAGTATGAGAAATTGGCCGAACTTTACTCTTCCAAATGTAATGATATTTTTTGTAACATGATGAAATCTAAACTTGCAAATAAAAAGAGGTGAAATATTTTATTTAGTTCTTTATCTATTATGTCCTATGGAATGTTGAAATGTTTTTGTTTGTTGTCTATTTGTTTGAATATTACTAAATGTAAATCAAGTATTGACAATTCATGTGTTATAAATTATGTGTATTTAGTTTCATGACAATAAGTTAAAGGACTTTTACATATATTGCCTGGTGGCCACCATGTTCGTGTTTGAATTGGCCTAGTGGCCACTAGGGTCTTGTTGAACAGGCCTAGTGATTGCCAGGGTTTTGTTGGAATTGGCTTGGTGGCTGCCATGGTCTTATTGAATAGGCTTGGTGGGTACCAAGTTCTTGTTGGAACTAGCCTAATGTTGGCTAAGGTTTTATTCGAATTAGCCTGATGGGTGCAAGGGTCTTGTTGAATAGGCTTGGTGGTCACTAAGGTCTTGTTGGAATTGGCTTGGAGGCCATTAGGGCCTTGTTGCTTGTGTTTATTTCTAGCTTTCTATCGTTGTGTTTTTTTATATGCTATAATGTCACCTAGTGTCTACATGCGATGTTTTCTTGAAATAAAATTTTTAATTCGGGGTAGGTCAACGTGTTGTTTAACACGACAAAAATATTTTTGATTACACATTATTATTTGATACTCAGTTGGATTTTGAAGGTGTGCATAGCTCCTTAATATTTTGTATTGTGTGTGTTTAGGTTTTTTTTATAGTTCAAAATTCGTTCGCATCAAGCCTAAGTGAACGAATGTACATATTTGCATTCATGTCTATGCTTGGGACTTTCATGGCCCAAAAAATTATTAATTTTAAACATCAATGGTGTACTCTACTATTTCCCTCAATTTGCTATTTTGCAAGGGAATGCTTGAATGTTTGGAAGAAATATTAACAAAAGCAAAGTCGAAGTGAGAGCTAAAGTGAAACATTTTCTTGTTCACGCATTTGAAATGTTTTACATCACAATTTGGTCTTGTATGAAATTAAAGGATGTGCTTGAGGTTCTTCCAATGCTCATTCCAAATATGTTCGTGAATCAATTTGTTTTTATTTGGGGATGTGAACAGTGTTCGAAAACTTTTGGTCAAATTTTTCCTAGGTCTTATTATTATTTGAAGGATTTGAAGCATGTGTACTATGGTTGTCGTGGGTTACTTTATGGGAAGGAAAATCAAACATTGTTGATTGATGATGAACCTAATAAAACATTTCAAAATTTGAAGTGGAGTGGTCTTTTTTTAGAGTCCTTCAAGGGGGAACTGTTATCAAATAATAAGGTGTAATTGTTGAACTTGGTATCTCATTTGTGGCCAACCTTAATTAAATTGCCTTCAACCAACACAATTCGAGATCATTATGATGTTTTGGTCAAGTATTTTAAACTTCGTTTAAGTTTTTCTTTGCAAAATTATTCTTGGTTCATACATATATGAATTATGAAAATGGTGATCATGTCAATGCCCAACCTTCTTTGGGTATGCATTCTAAATCATTTCATCTATTTTCATTTTTTAACCTTTCAAGTCATTTCTTGTCTTATGTGTTGAAAAAATGATTATATGTTTTCTTTTGTTGACATTAAGTTTTGTTTGTAGTTGGTTGTGTTTGTTGTTCATAGACTACATGATGACATTTGTAGCTTTAGAAGGGAGAAACCAATGTTTGCCATTAGGATTGTTATTTCAAAATAATGAGAATATAATTGCATATTTGACCATGAACCATCACAAAAGTTTGAAAATGAGAAGGAATTGATCTTATTATTAAGATTTGCATTGTTTTAGGGTTACTTAAAGTAGTCTTTCATTTATGATAAGATTATGGTTGGCAATTAGGTTCAATTTGTATGTCACAAATATGTTTTATTTATTTCATTAATATGTCCATTTGAATTTCTTATTTTTTCAATTTCGTTTTCAGTAAGAGTTATTAACAAGCTGGGCACTAGCTTGGCTCAAACTTCAAATTGTATTTTAAACTTTTAATAAACTCTATTGATTTGTGTTAATTTTATTATGTTAATCATTCCATTTAATTTTTTATTGTGGTAAAAAATTTGGTGGCCACAAGGTGTAATTTGATGATGGATGTAAAGATGCATTTTGCTACTTGTTTTAAATTTTTTGCCATGGTTAACATTTGGTGGCCACAAAATGTAATTTGGATGTTCGACTTAGATGTTTTTTGTTGTTTTCCTGAAATCTTTTGTTGCGATGAACAACCTTGTGGCCATGAGGTCATATTTGTAATTGAAAGTCTCATTGTTTGCATGGTGTAAATCATGTGTTGCTATTTTTGGACTTTTGTAAAGTCCAAAATTAATTAAATATGTGTTCTAAATTTCAACAATTCAAAATTAAACATTTTTTTATTATATTTTTATCTTGAAGTCTTAAACATTTCAAAACCAAACATTGTAAAAAAAATTAAAATTAAAAAAAATTGCAAAATTTACGATTTCCCAACAAAAATGACAAAATCAAAATAGAAGGCCAAAAATTAAATTAAATTAAACCAATGTCATCAACAAGGCATCACAAACACATTGGCACTACCAATAGATAAGATGATGTACATCTTCCTATTGTGTCCACACTCTAAACACCAAAAAATATGTTCCAATCCAAATAATCTAAACATTTACACCAAAGAAACCCATTCTAATAAGATAAAACTTCCAAAAGTTGGGTCCAATGTGATAGTCCTTATCCCTAGGGGGGTAGGGCCCAACAAATTTCACTTGTCAAATATTGATTATAAGCAAAGCTCAAATCAAGTAAGTATCTCTAAGCTAATGCACAATTGCTAAAAACTTAAATCAAAGCTCAAATTAAGAATATATCTTTGAACTAACAAAGCGCTAAATCTCAAATATGTATTTTTAAACTAATGAAATGCTAGAGTTAAAATCAAATGTGCATCTCTAAACTAATAAAATGCCAAAGCTCAAATATGTATATTTGAATTAATGATGTGCCAAAGCTAAAATCAAGCTAAAATCCACTCTACATCTGAAACCAAAAGCAATTATGTAGAAATTGCAAACATTATCAACAAAGTTCAAAACACCTTGTCCATTGCATCTACTACCACATTATAATCATCTGCAAATCAACTATATAGTCAATTCTTATTAGACAATTCTCCAAATGATGAAAGACATGCCCAATCAACATATTAACATTGAGAAGCTTGAGTAGTTTTCAGACATGGATAGCTTCGAATTGTTGCTTGTGTTTAGGAAGCTCAAGTACATCTGACAAATCAACCTAGCAAATCTCATCGCATTCAACTACTTTCCATGTATGTGTAGATGGAACAATGTTGACAATCCCTTGAACAAATCCTTTTGAACAACAACATTGACAACAAAAGTTGTTGGATGAACACCATCATGAACACCATGACCAATAACTTTCCCATGGACACAATTAGTAACAACAATGGTCTCATTAACAAGCACAACTAAATTACCAAAATTCCCATCAATTCAATCAATACGAACTTCTTACACAAAACACAAGAAATTGGAAAGCCACCAAAAAAACCTAATTAAAGAAAGAACAATCACCATTAATAGCAATTTTTGCATGAACAACAACAATGCATCAATAGTAGCAATCAATTTTTCTTCATCATCTTCAATATAAACATCTTCATCTTCAATATGAACATCCTACTGAAAAAAAAACCCATTAGCATTAGCAACAAGGGAAAAAACATAAACATAAGCAAAAGTCAAGAAACAACAAATAAACTTACTTTCATCTTGTCAAATGCATCTTGTTCTTCATTAAAAGCTTCATCATACTAAAGAACATGACCACCTATCAATTCACTATTGATAATACATTGTCGAACTTTATTTCTCAAATGTTTATCATTTTGATTGTACATGCAAACATAGCGTAAGAAAACAAAAAAATGGAAATAGTAGCACCTTGGAATGAAATTACAAGACAAAAAAAGTAGAAGCTAAAAACAAAAGAAAGAAAGAAATAAAATAAAAGTGGAAAACTAACTTCCTATAGGAAGTAGGATCTTGATGAGCAATAATTTTCACATTGTACTCTTGTGAAACAAGAGCTTTTTCCATCCACATAATCTCAACCCCTTTGCTAGTTGTAGTGGATTTTTTTCCCTTCAAGGTAGGAAAATTAAAAGTAAAATTATCAATAATCAATTAGAATTGATAGTACACTAGACATTATTATTTCTCTTCCATTTAGCATGGCCAACCAAAAAGGCAACAAACTAGACGTTGTCATTTTTCTTCCATCTAGCTTTAGCATCTAGGAACAATAAATGAAGACTTAACTTATCACCAAAGTTAAATTGTAGGACATTGGTTGGCTAGTTCCTTTAAAGTTGAAATCACATCATCAACTGGGCAATTGAGAAAGGGTCTATGCTAATTAGTAAAACATATTGTAACATCTATCCACTATTTCTTAAAATCTTTGTGAAAAAAATTCAAAAGAAGCCTAGTAGAACCTACACAAAAAAAAACTCTTAAAAGTCCATTTCTTGAATTTAAAGCACACCCTAATGAAAAATTCCTCATGCAAAAACATCCAAACCCAAATTGAGTATGGTTGGAAATGTCAATTAACAAATTGGTTATGTCACATTTTCCATTCTTCCCAAATAGAGTAATGGTTATATTTCTTTATAGACTTCCCAAGGCTAACATCAAATGCATGCAACACAACTTCATCGTTCACTATCTTTCATCCAGTTATACTTTGGGTTTGTAAAAATGCTAAATGGAACTACTAAAGTTACACCGGTTTCAACAACACGTTGATTCTACCTTTGCCTAATCAGCCTACCAATACCTTTCATCAAGGATTGGATGTTAGACTTTACCAAAACATGAATTTAGAAAACAACCTAATTATAACAATGTACAACAACAAAAAAAAAAATGATAAATTTTTTTAATAGTATTACTTGGTTGGAGGATATAAGGTACCATTTTTTTTGCAACTTGAAAAATAAAGAAAGATGACATGTCAATGAATCCCTTGACAGTGATTTTTCAGAATTAAAAAAAAAAATGTGAGTTTTGAAAAAAAAAGAAGAGGAATATTTGACCCCAAAAAAAGAATTTTTATTTTATTTTCGCAAAATAGTGAAATTCCCCACCAGAAAAAAACATTATTTTGAGAGACTTCAATCTCCCAAAATGTTTCACATCTCAAATCTTAAAGCCTAAAAAATGTTCCCCATCTCACTTGAGAATCTTAGGCTGAAAAACAAATAATTTAATAATGTTGGGATTGAACAAAGTTTTGACCTTAAGGTCGCTTTGTAAATTGCAATTGGACTTTGATTCTTAGATTTGAACCAGAATTGTTTTGGAATTTGGTAATGCTCACCAAAGCCAAACAAATACATATGGAAAGGGTTTTCTTTTCCAACGCAGAACATAATATGTTACATAAAGGGTAAATACTTTATGGTATTTCTCCTTATTATCCAGGATATTGTGAAGAGTAATTGCCAAGGGGTGCAAGGATAGTGTTGAACAACTCGTGATCTGTCCATGTTTGATTATCACTTTGTCCTTGTACAAAATGAGAGGACAGGTCATGTGCCGTATGTATTTTGTTAAACAAGAGGACGGGTTGTGTGCCATATGTATTTTGTTAGGTGGGAGCACTATTCACAACTTTATGCAAAGCTTACTTTTTCCTTTTGAGATTTAGGGGCATTTGCTCTAGAACTGGCCAAGTGGGTGAAACCCAATGTTGGTTTGGTATTGTGTTTTGGAAATACCAAAAGGTTCTTAGTGTTGAAAGAAATTCACTTTGATTTCAAGGATGGTTTCTAAATATTACAATCAAATAAATGCGGTGTCAATCAGTGATTTTTTTTTCAGGCAATTTGTACCATCATCTTGCTCCGGGTGGGATTGTCAAGGTGTTTCTTTCAATAAGAGATTTGGTTTTGGATTTCTACTTTTATGTTTGAGTTGTGAATGTTTTTGGTTGTAGAGTAACTTGTGAAGTCCTTTAAAAACATCTTGAAATATTTTCCTGGTATTTGACTTTGAATGTCATGACTACAAAATTATGGGGTTCTTTTTACCTTCAAAACCTCAACAAGTTCCTTGTCTAATTGCACCCGAAATTATAATACCCAAAAAATCAAGATGTCTGTCCCTCAAATAAATTGCAAAATGGGTTCAATAATATCAAGAAAATCAAGATAACTCCTTACTCAAATAAAGTGCAAAACTGGGTTCATTAACACACAGTGATTGGTGCCTTTTAAGTTGAGCAATAAGCTTGGCCCAGGCTTGAACCTCACAAAGACCAAGGCAAATTACAAGCGTTGGGTGGTTACAACATTACAAGTTGTTATTCACAACTAATGGTCAAGATCTAAGTTCCTTTTCAACTTTACTTATGGTTGCCATACTTTTTTGTTGTTGTTGTTAGTACTAAAAATTCAATTCAATGACAACTTTTGTTCATTTGACAACAGTTTTGTCTAATGGTCAAATTGGCACAACCAAACATAGCCACAATTCATGATACCCCCAAGTGATGTAAACTTTGTGGATCATGTTGTCCAGTTCCAATTGTCGTCCAGTTTGCAATCCAATTCCCAGTGAACTTGACCATATTTTGCTAAATCTATCACTTCAACCACATATGTATCCAATGTGGACGTTGGATATACATGAATTAGATTCTGGTAGTAGTTACTGAAGTAATCCCTCACTTATGTTCTTTGTCATATTTGAACCTTGCTCCTTCTACTCAAAGGATTGAGTACCATATCAGTGCATCAGATGTCCATTGAAGAGCATTCAAATTTACTTAAAAATCTCATTATAAAACCAGGTATAACCAAAATGATTTGAGGGAAACTTTTGCAATTGAGCACCTTGTCCTATAACACTAGTATTGAGCATGGCACTGCATTGAACTCATTGCACTTGTTGAATGCCTGCACAAAAGGACCTATGCTGGCCAATAATTCATCAACAACTTGACATCTAAAATCCAACTCTTCATCCCCTTTCAAACACCTTCCCCCTCATTGAATTTTACATAATTCAAGAATCTTCAACATCATCAAATGAACCTTATATGCACTTGTGACAATTTCATTTGCATTTGCAAAAGAAGCTCAAGCAGTTGAAATGCCACCATTCCTTTCACATGCATTCTGTATGCGTAGTTTCCCTGGTAAATTGTGATAGTCACAAGATCATCAACATCACCTTTTGGTTGCATTTCAATAGCTGGATGACCAGAATAGAAAAATGTGCTTACAGGGTTCATAGAGGCAGCTAAAGAGCAGTGTTCTTCATAGAGAAGGACCATAGGCATACTTTGACATATATGTGGATCAACAACACCACCTATAACAACACCAGAAGTAAAAGAGAAACAGCAATACTGATAGAGGGGCCAACTCACTGGGCAGAGGAAGTTGGCAATCTGAACTTTCTCACCTTCATTGCAAAGAGCTGCTACTTTGTCAGAGTCCAACCCTATCACACTAACCATAGCACTTGGAGCTGCATCTGCTGCTGCCTGCACAACTGCACAACAATTGTTGACACACCCCCTAAAACTTGTTCCAGGTTCCACTCACAAGGTTGGAAGTGCCTCAGAGGTTTTGGAGAGAATGAAGAGCTTTTATCTGAAACATGAATTGATGTCCTTTACTGTTGGGATTGAGACTAAATTGTTAGACCTGTTCTGATAAGAATGAATCAATTTGCACAGGAAGTGATGATGCACATTCTACAAAATCAGGGTCCTTCTCCATCTTGAAACAGTCCTCCTGTGGTGACATTTCCAACATAAAACTATCAAACTGCAATCCTTTCAAGAATGTGGTCATTTAAGCCTCATTCTACTCAGTACAAAATGAGCAAGAATGGCTTCCCGAATGTGTGTGTTCAAACCTGCATGGCTTCACCCCTGATGTTCACTAGCTTTAGCCCATCCTCAAAACTGCAAATTGTGAACAATCTATTTCCTCCATTGCAAAGTCAAATGAAATCTACACAAGAAGAAAATAGACTGGCTGGCAAGAAACAACATATGCAGACAGTCACAAGAGGTAGAAGAGGAGAAGTAAGAATTGGAGAAGTAAGAATTGCAAAGAACAGTGGACTGTGTTGTATTTCCATAGACTGGTTTAAATACAAATATGTGGATCCATCAGAAACCCAAAAATGGTCACCTAAACTTAGGATGTAACTCAGTGGTGACAGTTGATTCCCTGATTTGCAGTAGATATTGAATCTGTAACTCTAAGTTACTTGTATCTCTACAATTCTTTCTGCAGTCAGCTAATTATCAGAAACCTTCTAAAGAGCTTCTAGAAATTTCTAGAATGATTTGGTACCATCTGATCTCTAACACAAATTGCATCACACTATACATCTTAGCAAACAGGACTCTTGCTTCTACTCTCTGTACATATGCAGTTACTTGCAAAAGAGATATACAGGAAACAGTCCCATAAAATGGAAACAGTTTTGCCTCCTCTGTTGGCCACAGAGAACTACTGTGTGCCTTCCATTAGTGCACCAAGATTCCTTACAAGCCAAACTGGATACATCTATATCTATGAGATTGCAGAGAAATCCTGACAGCAACCATTTCAAGGTAACACAACAAAGAGTGCAGTTGTAACCTTATGAGAGTTGCTCACAAAGTGTCAGATCATCATTTTCATCATGAATAACAGTGACAAGCTGCCATGACTACCTGAGCTGATTTCATCAGCACCCGACAGTGGGTGTAGAGAAGTATATAATAATCTGCCCCATATCTGGAGAACCCAAAACTGGTTACATTCAAGTCAAATACAAACTGCCAAGTTCAAACGTTCTAGGCAATACTATCACTGATAGATCAACGAAGAATGGATGGGAGCATGCACCTGAATGCACCAGCAAAAGCCAAAGCAGTATACTCCCCAAGGCTCAGGCCACAGGTGACATCCACAGAGTCAATAATGTCTTGACCCTTCTCTTGCACCCTAAGCACCTAGACAACTGCCAGGCTTCCAACATAGATTGCTGGCTGTATGCATGCCAAGAACATATCAGAAAAAAGTGAATGAAAATAATCAATTCTGACAAGAAAAACCAGTGGAAAATGAGTTTGTTAGCTTGATTCTGTCTCTCTTCCATCACAGCAAGATTATAGAACAACCAGAAGGTGGCAGCAATGTTGTCCACCAACTCCATCTCTTCTATTCCTTCAATACTATTATTTAATACGTGCTGGAGATGCCAGTACCTGGCTTATAACTGTGGAGTCAAGCTTTTCTTTCGGTCCATTGATGCATATATCCAACAAATCGTACCTGTGAAACTAGAACAAAAATGCTTCAGAACATTCCCCCTTCTGTACATCATGGTTTGGAGAAAAAAATAGGAGAACAAACCTTTGAGCTTCTATGAATGAAGTTAGCATCTATTGTTGTTTGTTGTTTCCTAGAAGGATGGACACAAGCCTGGTTCAGCAAACAAGTCTGATGCAGCACACAAAGTCCTCAAAGTCTCACCCTAGAATCTCATTAGTTTTGGCAAAGAGAGCAGCTGCAGCAGGTACTGTGTGAACATCCTTCCCATACCAACAGCTTGTGCACCCTGCCAGCAGCAGCGACACAATCTTAGCACCATTGTTAGCAATTGCACATAGAACGATGCAAACAAACGTTTTTGTTTGTCGCTGTGGTTTGTTTTACCTGGCCTGGAAAAAGGAATGCAGTTGAGGGTTTGTAGTTGGAGAACTGTGAGTCGCTGCTTGTTGTTGCCGTCTCCTCCGTGGACGTCCTCAGGCTGCTCATGCACAACAACAACGTTCACCCCCGCCTGCTCCGCTGCTGCCGCGGCACCAGCTCACGACGCCAACACATCCCGCTCGCAATTGTTGCTCCATTCGCAAACTTCTTGGAATGTGAGAATGCGGACAGTCATAGTGGTGACAACGAAGGGTAGGAGCGCGACGCCAGTGCCGCTTCTTGCGTGGTCGTTAGCCACCCCAGAGTGGTGGCAACAGCTACCATTGTCGCCACGATCTTCTCTTTTTCCTCTCACCCTTTCCTGAGCCTAGTCGTCTTCTTCCTGGGCTTCTTCTCCTCCTTGAAAGCTAAACCCTAAACCTTAAACCCTCCTCCTACTCCTCCTTGTGCACGTGTTCGTTCTTGTCCGTAACGGAATATGACGCATGCAGAATCTTCATCTTCTTCGGATTTCAACTCCTCCCCCCTCCTCCCTGCAGTGCTCCTGTTCATGTTGTTCGTCACGGCCAACATGCATGCGCAAGACTTTTTTTTCTTGGATTCTCCTCCTCCTCCTCCTCCTTACTGTGCTCTTCTTACTACCTCTCTGCAAATATGACACATGCAGAGTGCGTTTCCCACCTTACTCAGGTGCATGTTTTCTTTACCAAGAACCTTTTTGAGTGGAAAGTTTTCACCAGGGAAGCGCACGCCCGCCATTAATTTTCTCGATGTTTGTTGTCCATGTTACATAAGCTTACAACAATGTCCTCCTCGTCACATTGACATGATTTGTGTTGCATTTTTGTCACTACTATTGCAAGGATTGACATCATGGATTCACTTATGTTGCATTCCTTATCTCTACTACTCCCTGGGCACTCACTGATGATCACAGTAGCCGCGACAATGCGACATTTGACTGGCGGGATTATCAAATGAGAACTAAGCAGGCCGCCTATCATGGGCAACACACATTCCTCAATTCTGATGTTCGTTGAGGAATCTCCAGGACTTGGGCTAGCTGCAGCATGCACTTATTCCTGTGGTGATGCCAAACTGATGATGATGGTAAATCTTGCAGTTATGGCGATGGCGAGAAGGATCCCAAGAGGGCTCTAGAGTCCACAAACATACGTAGGGTTGGTTCTTTGTACATTTTACATCTGTGCTGCAGACTTGAGAAATTGGAACTCGCAGGAGAGATGGGAACTTTTTTCAATGAACTAATCATTAAATGTTAAATGTGTATTAGGGTTTTGTGATTTTTGTGAGTTTTTGAAAATTTCAAAGGACCCATGACAATTAATAATAAAAATAGGGTTAAGCAGTAAGTATTTTATCATGTAGATATGTCATAATATTTTTAATTAATTAATTAATTAGATAAGTTAAATAAAGAAATAATTATTAAGCTGTAAATTGCATGATAATAAATAATAAGTAATATGTATGTGAGTTAAATAGTAGATATTTTATCATGTTGATATGTGATAATAATTTTTATTAATTATTTAATTAATTAGGGAAGCTTTGTAATTAATTTACTAAATAAGTAGGATAGATAGTAAATAGTAATTAACAAGTAGGTCATATGTCATATGTATGTGGGTTAAGTAATGAATATTTTACCAGGTTGACATATGTGATATTTTTTGAATTAATTATTATATTAGAAAAAATATATAAGCAAAATTGTATAATATATTTTCTTAAATGAAATAGATGTTTAAGATTTGAAAAAACATAATTTTTTTTTTACATAATTTTTTTTATCATATTGTAAAGTAAAACTTAAGATATTATATGTGTAAAGATAATAAAATTTATAGTTCCATAAAATCAATTATCTATATGGCGTTAATTGGCGTTTTAAAATTGAAATTGATTATCTAAATTAAATTTTTACATCATAAATAATATATTTGATAAAGAGTTTTATTATATTTTATTTATAATCCGTTTATAAATATTATATGTGAATAAACTATTTATCACACATTTTAATTAAATACTATTGGCAAGATATGATATATCAAAAGAAAAATTGTATAATATAATTTTTAGAATCAAATGAAGGTTTAGGATATGAAATTTATTTATGTATTTATTATTATATTATCTATTTATAAATCATATGATTGAATTTATTTTTTCCACATAATGGTCATTGAAATTACATTGAATAACGAAATATACAAATAGTTTTCTTTCCAAATCAATTTATATTTTTAAGAGGAAAAAAATATGTTTGTGTACATTATTCAAAAACTTTAAATTTAAACTTTAATTTTGTCAATTTGGACAAAATCATAATAAAATATCAAAATTCAAAAATGATGTTTTGTGTAATGTTTTAAATGAAGTAGGTTAAATGAAATGCACATTCCTTCTTTGCCAAAATAAGCAAGGTGATTTGGTGGTAAAGAAGTTGATCTCTATTTTTCAAGTTCAAGAAACAATTCCCACAAATGATATGGGTTGTAATCAACATTAAAATGTCAATCAAATATTCTTTACTTACCTAACCAACATAGGTTAAGTGCCTACTAAATGACCTTACACAATAGGTGACCTACTTATCAACCTAAACTAGGTTTTAAAATTTAACCTATGTAATGACATGTGTCAACATGGTACAAGTTGAATTAAATTAAATTATATATATAATATTTTATTATTTGTATAATAAATATTTTTAAAAATATAAATAATGTGATTACAATGTTTTTCAATTGTAAAATTACTCACAAAATGACAATGTCACGTAAACTGGTTTGGATGAATGAAAAGTTCATGTAAATTGCATCTTTATGTGACTACCATTGCAACTTGGTGCCATGTATCGTCTTTTGCGACTATAATTTTATATCACTTGTTCAAGGCAACTAATGATGTAACAAGTTGCATGTGATAATTACAACTCAAAATGAGTTGTATATCTGTAAATTCCTTATAATGTTTAACAATGGGGTTAATTGTGTTGTTGATTGAATTCATCCATAAAATGTGGGAAGCACTTTTGACAAACATGCCATTTTCCATTCTCGAAATTAATAATATGAACAAGAATTATTTTAATAATTTATTGGTAGTAATTATTTTATATAATTAAAAATTTACATGCAACTTGATTACAAAAGGGCCTAATCTAGGTTTTTGGGTTAAACCACAAAATACCATATTATTTTTAGTGTTTCTATTCACCAAGAATATGATAACAACACATGGATATAAAAAATTTGAATGTCAAAGGACACATTGGAATTTTTTATAAAATACTTTAAACAAGGGATGGAATTGTTCATTAGGGGTTCAAAACATGTCAAAATCATTAGGTGAACATTAAATTGCTTAATTAATTTGCATTGGATGTCACAATTATGACCAAATTGTTTTTGCACTTCTATAACACTAAAAAACAAATCGTTCCATATGTGATTCCCAATGCATATCTTAAGATAGGTAGGCAAAAGATGGCTACCAACACAATTGCATCAAACACAAATCATAACACAATTTTTCACAATTTCACATTGAGTTTTGTTGTTTGATCAAATTGTTTGAACTTTATGGATAACAACAAAATGAAGAGGGTATGAAAAATAGGATGGACTAGGTACCACTTTGAGGAAAACTTTATTATTCGACATGATTTCACAATTAAAACCTTTCATTGCAAAGAAAAACACATGACATTACCCTTTAACATTTTTGGTAAAAAACAAAATCGTATGGATGTTGCAAACTATTATAGTGTTGATTATATAACATTACAATGACATCAAATAGTGTGGACTGGTTTTTATGTCCATAGAAAGAAAAGAACTTTGGACCAAGCTTTCTGTGAGGACCCAATTATCAATTTATATAAATGTAAAAATAATTGATCAAAATACTCAAAACAATTGGACCTAAATATTTTCAAATTATTATACATATATCAATAATCTTATGTGTAGGATGAGGCCAGATTCACAAATAACCCTTGAAAAGTCAAGTCTTTTTGTTAGTTTTACAAGGGTTCATTCTACTTGGCAATAAATGGAACGAATATAAATTATGAAAAGATTAAATTTCAACAATATTCTTTTTATCAATTGAAAGTAACCTAGGAAGTTCAAATGTTTTAAAAGTGGGTTGGACCCATTAGTCCAATAGTCACAAAAAATAATTTACTTCATCTTTGAGTGGTGTGAAGCCAAAGGCACCCCCCTTAGCCTGCACTTTGCTTGTTTATTGATTATTTGAAAAAATCTTGGATTTTTTTTTTGAAAAAAAATCAAATATCTTGTAAATTTTTATTATATCATTATGTTAAGGCTTGTGTTGAAAATTCGTCAAAAATACATCATTTTCAAATCCTTTCAAGAAGTAATGTTTTTTAAAATTTAAAGACATTCATTATAACTATTTTCCAAATGTTTTTGAGAATTTTTTATTGATTAAATTGAATCAAAATTTCAAACTTGTGTACCAAGATAACATTAATGAAAATAACATTGTATAAAAATGGTTCCATTTGCAATTCTTTGTTTAAAATGTTAATGCACAAATTTAAACAATGATTGCAACTATTTTTGGTACATGTATGTTAGCATGACTCCACCTGATAACCAAATTTCACATGTAAATTGATTTCATTGACATTGGTCTCAATATCTATGCAATATGTGAGAAAAATAGAAATATTTTAATTTACTAATTAATCCTAAATGACTCAAGTAACTTTTGAAAGCTTTTTTAACAGCATATTTGGTTAGGTTGAGGATTATTTTAAATTACTAACTTATGAATTAGATAAGTAAATCAATCATGGGGGGACATAAGAGTATTATTTTGATACTCTTTATTATTTTATTTTAGTAATTGATCAAGAAGAAAGAACACATGTCAACCCCCTTCTTTCTGAAGGTTTGAAAAATGCAATGAAAAAAACACAACCATTTTTTCCAAATTCCTCAAGTAGGTGCACTGGCTAGGATCTTTAGCATTAATTAGCAGTAAATGGCGACTGTCCTGGTGGACAATTAGATGTTTTTTGGAATCATGCCCAGGTCTGGCGATCTACAATAACACACTGTCTAAATCTAGCGGCTTCTAGCTTTTTTTTTCCTCAAGATATCGCCATTTTTTCAAAAAAAATCGAAATTCCCTTTGTTAGATTCGTCAGCCCTTTTCTTTTTGTCGCCAAGCGGCGAAAATTAGTCGAAACGAAAACATTGGTGATATCCACAAAGTAAAGACATTTTATTAAATCTTAGTATGCAATGCTACAACTCAGCGTTTAATGCACAAGGTTCGAGCCTCATTATAGCAGTTGTTCAGTTAGGAGCAGTGAAAACATATGTAGCAGCAGTGGAGGCGCTATGGCGAAAGGAAAGACAGGATGAAACTTAGTTTACCACCAAAATTGATGGTTTTCTGAGTGTCATCCCCCCTTGAATGCTAATGTATTTTTTTCCAGCTTCTTTTTAATCTCACCCTGTGTAAGACCAAACTCAGGGTTCTGGTGCTATGTTTTTCTTACTATACGAATAACTCTATTATTCTCAAAAAGTCAGAGAACCAGTTTTGATAAATAATTAAACAAAACAAAAAACATTGAAAGAACTGCACAGAAAACTGTGGTTCTTTCCCAGTCCTTTCACCAAAACCATTGGTTCATTGAGTTCTTTTATTCTGGTTTTCTTTTTAACAAACCAGCATTGATG